>TARA_R110001606_G_scaffold342153_2_pt1 | contig 95849 bp, 91 predicted proteins | sample TARA_R110001606 | Tara Oceans TARA_R110001606 (sample SAMEA4398315) | marine metagenome | biome: Polar Biome; feature: [SRF] surface water layer (ENVO:00010504); material: water (ENVO:00002006), including particulate matter (ENVO:01000060) such as... | depth 5 m
GCCGCGGAACGGACGGATCACGATTTCCACACGACGGTTCAGCGACTTGCCCTCGGCCGTGGCATTGGAGGCCACGGGTTCATTTTCACCGCGGCCGTCGACATAGAGGCGATCGGCCAGAACACTGCGGTTAACCAGGTACTGGGCGACCGAAGAGGCCCGGCGACGCGACAGGTCGAGGTTATAGTCATCGGCCCCGTCGGAATCGGCATGGCCGATGATGTCGATGGTCGACTGATCATACCGGTTCAGGACGCCGGCCACATCGTCGAGCGTGGCATAGAAGCGCGGGGTCACGTCCGACTGGTTCGAGGCGAAGGTGACGTCCGACGGCATGCGCAAGACCAGGTTGTCGCCCTGGCGGGCGACGCCAACGCCGGATCCGGACAGTTCGGCTTCCAGCTCGCGCTGTTGACGGTCCATATAGGCCCCGACGGCCGCGCCACCGAGCGCGCCGATACCAGCACCGATCAGGGCATTCTTGCGGCCCTGTTCGCTGTTGGAGGTGTTGGTCAGATAGCCCAGCAGGGCCCCGCCGATGGCTCCACCGATCGCGCCCGTCGCCGTATTATTGCGCCGCGGCGTCGAGCTGTAGGGGTCCATGGTCGTGCAGGCCGCGCCGCCGAGCAGAATGGCGACGCTGGCAGCGGTCAGATAAAGCTTGGAGCGCATGGTGGATGTCCTTTGGGTTCGGGGAATCTTCAGCCGCGAAAACGTCAGCTCACAGTGAAGGTTCCATTCTGTACCGTGGATGAATGGCTGGTCGGCTGCCAACTTTGCCAAGTTCGGACAATGGGGCGTATGGGAATACCTCCCGCCGATATCAAAGGTCACGACCGTGAGTACGTCCCTGAACGCCTCTACCGCAGGAGCCGCCAAGCGCGGGTCGATCGCGCCGGTCTCGATGGCCCTGTATGATGCCGACTTCCAGAGTTTTGCAGACGCCCTCGGGGCATCGTTCAAACGCTACGGGTTCGCCGTGCTTTCGGATCACGGACTGGACGAAGCGACGATCGAGGCGGCCATCGCGGACGCCAAGGCCTTTTTCGCCCTGCCGGAAGCGGTCAAACGTACCTACCATTTGCCGGGCACCGGCGGCGCGCGCGGCCTGACGCCCTTTGGTGTCGAGGCCGCCAAGGACGCCAGCGCGGTCGACCTGAAGGAGTTCTGGCACGTCGGCCGTGAGCTGCCGGAAGGGCATCCCTATCGTCGATACATGCGAGCCAATCTGTGGCCGGCCGAGATCGAGGGCTTTCAGCCGCATCTGTACGGCATGTTCGACGCGATGGATCAGCTGGGCCGCAAGATCCTGAAGGCGATCGCCCGCTATCTGCAACTCGGCGACGGTTTCTTTGAGGACAAGGTCCAGCTGGGCAACAGCGTCCTGCGGATGCTGCACTATCCGCCGGTTCCGGCTGACGCCCCGGGTGTCCGGGCCGGGGCCCATGAGGACATCAATGTGATCACCCTGCTGCTCGGAGCCGAGGAAGCCGGACTCCAGCTCAAGGACGCCGACGGCGAATGGCTGGATATCGCGCCGCCGCCTGGAGCCCTGGTGGTCAATATCGGCGACATGCTGCAGCGATTGACCAATCACGTCCTGCCGTCGACGACGCACCGGGTGGTCAATCCGGCCCCCGAACGCCGCAGCTTTGCGCGATATTCGACGCCGTTCTTCCTGCATTTCAATCCGGATTTCGTGATCGAAACCCTGCCGTCGATGGTGACAGACGGGAATCCGGACCGTTATGCCGGCAAGGCGATCATGGCCGAGGACTTCCTGATGGAACGCCTGCGCGAGATCCGGCTGATCTGACGGTCTAGCGGGAGATCCTTAGCTTGGTGATGTCCCGTCCGATGGCGTTGAAGGCCTCGGACAGTTCGGTGCCGCTGCCGGCGTCATAGAAGCCGCTGGCGGACGAGGCACAGTACTGGAGCAGGGCCTTGGCGTTGCCGCTGTTCCCGATCTGGAAGCCGACCGTATAGACGACGATGCCCTGGGCCTTCATCGAGTCGCACAGGGCCCGGCTCTGGGCATAGGGTTCGCCATTGTCCGGGTCACAGTTGTTGCTTTGGGCGTTGGGCGCATTGTAGCCCCGGGCCATCACCCCCTCGCAGTAGGGGGCATTGAACTCGCCGTCGGTCATGATGATCACGGCCTTCAGGGTCTCGGCGGTGTTGTAGGCGGCCCCCGCCGACGACGGCCACAGCGAGCCGAAATTCGGCGACACCATATACCAGCCCCAGGCGATGCCGATCTGACCGGCGGTCGAGCCGCTGACCGACAGATCATCGATGTTCGCCTTGATCCCGTTGATGCTGCTCGACAGCGGCTGGATGGTGCTTTCCATGCAGGTGCCGCGCGTGTCCGGATAGTTGCGGCCGACCCGGGCGGAACTGGTTGGGGCCGCGTCGGTATAGGCCTCTGTGCCGGTTCGTTCTGTGACGCAGTCGCTGATCCTGTGGGTGGTGAGGTTCCGGTACTCGTTCTCGAAGGCGAACCAGGTGCAGCCCTGCCGGGCGCACCACGACTCGCCGCCGGACCGGTAGGGTGACAGCTCGGTCGCATCCATATCGATGGTGTAGGTATCGGTCGTCGCGTTTCCGACCAGATGAATCCGGTCGTTGACCTGGGTCATCCCGGAGACGCCCGTGATGTAGACGCGATCGTTGTTGCGCAGGCCGTGTCGGGCCGAGGTGACGGTGAGGGAACAATCATTGTTCCCGCATTTCTGGACCCGTCCTGATCTCCCGGAGAGTCTGCCGTAGTTGCGACCGTCGATACGATTTCCGTTCTGATCGTTCAGCTCGAAGGTGTTGTTGCTCCGGTCCGCGACCACGAAAGCCCTGTTGTTGATCTGGGTCATGCCGCTGACGTTCGAGATCCAGACTACATCGCCGTTGGCAAAGCCGTGCCCCCGGGAGGTTATCTCGACGGGTCGCTCCCTCGTGGCCTTCCTGATGCTCTGTTGCGGGCCGGTGAGGTTCATTCCGATATCGGTGATCCTGGTCGAGCCGATGACGGTGCCGCGCACCGCGTTCAGATAACGCCCCGGATTGACCGAATAGGACCAGGGCACCAGGGCCACCCTTGAGTAGTAGGGCGTCTGGACGGGCTGCACGATCAGATCCACCAGGTCCTTGGCCGCAGCCTTCAGGTCCCACAGCTTCTGGCCTCTCATGGAGCCGGACATGTCCAGGACCAGGGCGACCTCGATGTTCCGGGACGACCGGTCGACCTCGGAATGGGCCCCGACCGGCAGGTAGTCGTCCATGAATTTGCCATAGGGCGGCAGGATGAGGTTGGCGACCAGGGTCTTCACATCGACCTTGGAATTGGCGACCACCACACTGTCGTTGTCCAGGCTGAAGGTCGTCTGGTCTTCGCGCAGGGTGATGTCCGGATAGGCCTGCAGATTGGCTCTCAGGGCCGCCAGCCCAACCCGGGACAGGTCCGTGTCTGTCGTATAGGGCGATCGCGCGGCGGCCAGGGTGGCGGCGTCCAGGGCATCTTGCAGATTGACCCGAACCGTCGAGGCGCGGTGGATATCAACCCCGCCGAGCGTCATCAGCACCAGCACAGGCAAGGTGAGACTGAAGATCATGGCGACATTGCCGCGCACGTCAGATCGCAGCCGGCGGACGAAAGCCTTCAGGCCGGAAAGGAACGGGCGGTCACTTCGGTCTGCCATGGTCGTGAATCCAGCCATGTCGCCGGGCAGGATGGCCCGGCTATAAGCGCGCAAGCATGGGGCTGCGCGGTTAAGGCTTGATGATCCCCGGTGATCTGCAGGGAGCGGCGTTTGGTGACGCGCCGCTATTTCGAGATTCTGAGGCGCGTGATGTCGCGGCCGATGGCCTTGAAGGAATCGCTCAGATCGGCACCGCTGGCGGGCAGATAGGCATGGTTCGCACTGGTCGCGCACTGGGCCAGAATGGCGGCCGCGCTGCTACCGGACGACACCTGGAACCCTACGGTATAGACGATGATGCCCTGCGCCTTCATGCCGTCGCACAGGGCCCTGGCCTGATCGAATGAGTGGCCATTGGTGGCGTTGCAGTTGATCTTGTCCGTCGAGCCCCCCGACCCTGACAACGCATTCTGGGCGATCACGCCCGAACAATAGGGGGTGTTGTAATCGCCGTCGGTCATGATGATGACGGCCTTCAACAGATCGCGCTCGTTGCGAACACCCGCGCCGCTGGACGGCCAGAGCGCATTGAAATTGGGCGAGACCGTGTACCAGCCCCAGGCGGTGCCGATATGGCCCGCGGTGGACCCGTCATCCGACAGGCTGTTGATCAGGTTCTTGATCGTCGAGGTGTTGCTGGACAGCGGCAGGATCGACGCCGTCGGGCAGGTGTTGCTGCTGTTGGCGTAGTTGAAGCCGACCCGCGCCGACCCCGGCGATGCGTCGGTATAGGCCTGGGCCCCGATGCGTTCGCTGACGCAGGTACTCGCCGGCAGGGCGCGAATGGCGTTCGAGGGATTGCGGAACACCCGGTACTCACAGCCGTACTGGCCACAGTAGGACCGGCCCCCGGAGCTGTAGCTGCCCCAGTCCGCGCCGTTCTCCCGGATGGAATAGGTGTTGCTCGTGAGTTCGGTCACCTGATAGCCGGAACCATTGATCCCGGTCATGCCGCTGACGTTGGATATGTAGACGTAATCGTTGGTCGACAGGCCGTGACCACTGGCCGTGACAATGACCGAACAGTCCGAGAGCAGGCATTTGCGGGCGATGCCCGCCGAACTGTAGCTGCTGTAGCCATTGCCCGAGGTGGTGTTGACCGTCGACCAACTGGACCCGTTCCAAGCTTGCAGCGAATAGGAACTGTTATTGATTTTCACCACCTGGAACGCGCGGTCGTTGATCTGGGTCATGCCCTTGACCCCACTGACCCAGACCCAGTCGCCGGTGGCGAAGCCGTGCGAGCTGGATGTCACCACGCCGGGGCTGGCGCGGGTGATTCCCGAAATCGACCTGGATGATCCGGTCGTCCACGTGGCTCCGGTAATGCTGCGGTAGGAGGTCGGGGTTCCGCGGGCACTGTTGGCGTAGGAACCCAGGTTCACCCCCACGGCATAGGGAATAACCGACATCCGGGAGTAGAAGGGGGTCTGCACCGGCTGGACGACGAGATCGACCAGATCCTTCGCTGCGATCTTGAGGTCGGTCAGTCGCTGGCCGCCCATGGATCCGGTGATGTCCAGGACGAGGGCGACCTCAAGGTTCTTGGACGAGCGATTGACCTCGGAGTGGGCCCCGACCGGCAGGTAGTCGTCCATGAATTTGCCATAGGGCGGCAGGATGATGTTGGCGACCAGGGTCTTCACATCGACCTTGGAATTGGCAATCACCACGCTGTCGCTGGTCATGGTGAAGGTGGTCAGGTCTTCCCGCAGGATGATGTCCGGATAGGCCTGGAGGTTGGCCCGCAGGGCCGCCAGTCCGACCCGGGACAGGTCCGTGTCTGTCGTATAGGGCGATCGCGCGGCGGCCAGGGTGGCGGCGTCCAGCGCGTCCTGCAGATTGATGCGAACGGTTGAGGCGCGGTGAATGTCCACGCCGCCCACGGTCATCAGCACCAGAACAGGCAGGCTGAGGCTGAAGATCATGGCGACATTGCCGCGCGTCTCACGCTGGAAGCGGGCAGCGAAGTCCCGGGTGGCCCGGCCGCAGGAACGGATCCAGTTGAAGACGCCCATGATCTGGTCGTACGCCCCGTTCACGGGCACACAGCGACCCGTATTGGCCGCAGGATGGCGTGTTTCGGTTAAAGGAACCGATATCGGGAACGGTTAATGCGCCGTGGCCGTCAGCTCAGCCGTCAAGTTGTCAGGTCTCCCAGCCGCAGGACTTGCCGCGGTTCTGTTCGGTCAGCCAGACGTTGAGCGGGGCGAAATACTCTGTCACCGCCGAGGCATCGTTGCGGCTTTCGCCGGTGAAGGCGGCCATGGCTTCCGGCCACGGGCGCGACTGGCCCATCTCCATCATCGCGTTGAAGCGTTGGCCGACCTCTTCATTGCCGTAGATCGAGCAGCGGTGCAGCGGCCCGGTCCAGCCGGCCTGTTTGCAGGCGGCGCGCTGGAACTGGAACTGGTAGATGTGGGCCAGGAAATAGCGGGTGTAGGGCGTGTTTCCGGGGATGTGATATTTGGCTCCCGGGTCGAACGCTCCGGCCGGACGCGGTCCCGGCGGCACCAGGCCCTGGTATTTCAGCATGTCGGCCGACCAGGCGTCGTTGTAGTGGGCCGGGTCGGTCTTGCCGCTGAACACGTCCCAGCGCCAGCGGTCGACCATCAGGCCGAACGGCAGGAAGGCGATTTTGTCGAGCGCCATCTTCAGCAGGAACGGGATGTCCTCGGATGCGCCCGGCACCGTATCCAGCAGACCGATCTGGTTCAGATAGGTCGGGGTCAGGGCCGACAGACCGACGAAATCGCCGATCGCCTCGTGGAAGCCGTCGTTTGCCCCGTTCTTGAACAGGAAGGGCTGATCCTTGTAGGCGCGCTGATAGTAGTTGTGACCCAGCTCGTGGTGCACGGTGTAGAAGTCATCGGCGTTGACCTGGGTGCACATCTTGATGCGGAGATCGTCGCGGTTGTCGACGTCCCAGGCCGAGGCGTGACAGACCACCTCGCGGTCACGCGGCCGGGTGATCTGGCTGCGCTCCCAGAAGCTGTCGGGCAGGGGATCAAGACCCAGCGAAGTGTAGAAGCCCTCACCCGTGCGGACCATCTTCGTCGCGTCATAGTCGGCGCGGGTCAGCAGTTCGGTCATGTCATAGCTGGACGTGCCGCCGGTGGTCGGGGCTACGACGTCATAGATGTTGCCCCACTGCTGCGACCACATATTGCCCAGCAGATCGGCGCGGATCGGTCCGCTGTCGGGCTGGACAGCATCGCCGTATTTCGCATTCAGGCGACTGCGTACATAGCAGTGCAGGTTCTCGTAGAAGGGTTTGACCTGCTCCCACAGACGGTCGGTCTCGGCGGCGAAGGCGTCCGGTTCCATGTCGTAGCCCGCGCGCCACATCGCCCCGGTGTCGGCAAAGCCCAGGTCGCGTGAGCCTTCGTTGGCGATATCGACCATGCGGGCATAGTCGTCGCGCATGACCGGCGAGATGGTGCGCCAGCCCTCGTACAGGGCCTTGGTTACGGCCGGATCGCGGCTCTCGGCCAGCATGTCCGAGGCGTCGTCGAGGGTGATCTCCCGACCCTGATAGTTGAATTTGCCGGTGGCATAGGTCGAGTCCAGCCGGGTGGTGATCTCGGCCAGTTCCGTGGCGGCTCCCGGCCGGTTGGGGGCCGGCAGGACGATGCCGAGGCGCAGCAGGTTCAGCTTGCGGCGCACGTCTTCGGGCACCCGGACGTCATTGAAGCGTGCGGCTTCCGTGGCCAGCTGGACCTGAAGCTCGGTGACCTGGGCGTTGGCCCGCGATTCCAGCCACATGGTGTCGAAGGTGATGTTGGTAGCGCGCACCCACTGCACCCGTGCGGCATATTCAAACAGGTCAGCCAGTTTGGCCTCGGCGTCGGCGACGAAGGCGGTCGCTCCGGCGGCGGTGACGGGGAAGGTTTCGGCGGTGGCGGGGGCAGCCCCCTGCGGGCCGGTCGTGGGAACCGTCGCGCCGGTCATGCCTGCGCAGCCGACGGCGGCGATGGCGAGGGTGCAGGCGGCGGCGGCCGTCATCAACTGGCGCTTCATGGGGGTGTCCTCCGGTTCGCCGGGGTTACGATCCCCGGCTGAATTGAAGCGCCATTGGCGACAAGAGGGTCTGTCGCGTCAAGCTTGGCCGTTCAGCGAAGCACGCAGGCGGCCAGTCCATCGTTGCGCACCGTGCCCATCGCCGCCTGCACCCGCGAGGCCCGGCGACGGACATAGGGACCGGGCGCGCTGGCGCTGTAGCGGCGCGGGCTGGGCAGGATGGCGGCCAGCCGGGCGGCCTCGCGGGCGGTCAGGGCGTCGGCGCTCTTGCCGTACCAGTGGCGCGCCGCCGCCTCGGCCCCATAGACCCCCGGGGCCCACTCCGCGACGTTGAGATAGACCTCCATGATCCGGCGCTTGGACCAGACGGTCTCGATCAGCACCGTATAGCCGGCTTCCAGTCCCTTGCGGACCCAGCTGCGGCCCGGCCACAGGAAGACGTTCTTGGCCGTCTGCTGGCTGATGGTCGAGGCACCGCGCACCCGGCGACCCCGGGCATTATTGTCCATCGCCTTTTCGATCGCCGCGAAATCGAAGCCGTCGTGGGCACAAAATTGCGCGTCCTCGGACGCGATCACCGCTTCGACCAGGCGCGGGGAAATGTGATTGAGCGAACGCCAGCGGTAGGCGAGTCCCTTGCCGGTCGCAGCCTGGCTGACCATCAGCAGGGTGGTCAGCGGCGGCACGACCGCGTGGATCAACACGCCACCGATCGGCAACATAGCCAGCGCCAACAGCAGGATCAGCAGCGTTCGACCGAATTTCATGGTGTCAGACGTCCCCGTCGTTCGCGCCATGATCGCGATCCTGTCGCGCGACGCAAGGCGTCAGAGGTCGACGACCCCGGCCTGTCCGTCTTCACCGGCCCAGGCGGCGGCCCCGCCGTCCGCCCGCATGGCCAGGGCGGTGATGGCTCCGCCCGTGTCGGATCGAACGAAATTGAGGCCGCGACCGGCGGGGTCGGCGACCCAGACCCGCCCGTCGTTCAGCCCCGCGACCAGACTGCCGCGATCCGCCCGTGCCGCCACCATCGTCACCAGGCTGGACTCGTCGAAGCCGATCTCGGTCGCCTCGCGGCCCATCGGCCCGTTGCTGCCGGTGAAGGGCCACAGCACCACACCCTGGGCCCCGGCCGTGGCCAGCAGCTGGCCGTTGGACAGGAAGGCCAGCGACCGTACCTTTGACGGATAGCCGCCCATGCGCATGTTCTTGGCGTCCTTCAGCCGCCAGCCGTGCAGCTGGTTGTCCTGCATGGCGGTGACGACAAAGGCACCGTCGGGCGAGAAGGCCACGCCGGTGTGCGAGCCGGCCCATTTCAGCAGGGTCGGCTTCTGCTGGGCGATCCGCGCCAGCCACAGGGCCGCGCCGCCGTAGGTCGAGGTGGCGATGCGGCGGCCCTTGGGGTCGAAGGCGACGCCCGAGACGGTGCGCTCGTGGGTGAAGTCGCGGCGGAAGGCCGGGTCGGCGGCGTCGATCACCGACAGGGTGCGACCGGCGGCAAAGGCGATCAGTCCGGTAGTGGCGGCGGTGTCGAGCGCGTCAATCCACTGGCCCGGCGTCTCGACCAGGACCTGGCTGCCGTCGCGGCGGGTCCAGGCAACCTTGCCGTCGTCGCCACCGGTGACTACGCCGTCCCCGGACGGATGCACCGCCGCGCTGAGCACGGCCCCGTCATGGACCTCGAACCGTTCGCCGCCGGCGAAGCGGACCGAACCGTCTCCGAGGGCGAAGACCGCGCCGGTCCGGTCGAACAGAGCCGCAGTGACCTGGGCGTCGAAGGTGAAAGTGGTCGACATGGTTCTAGCCCTCGCCGAAGCCGGAGCCGGCGACGCGCGGCTGGCAGCGGATCAGCCGCGAGTCGGCCACGGCCGCCTGCCGATGGACGACCGCCAGCTGGTATTCGGGATCGCGAACCATGGTGATGAAGGCTTCCGCCGTCTCGTACTGGACGATGAAGGCCAGGTCCCAGGCTTCGTCCGCGGGGCCGATCAGGGTCAGTTCGGGCCGCCCCAGCCAGACTTGGCGGCCACCGGAGCGGGCGAATGGCGCGGCGGCGGCGCGGCCATAGGCGGCATAGGCCTCGGCTCCGGTCCGGGCGGCGACGTGGTTCGCATGGTCGGCGGGATAGGCCGCCGTCTCACGAAAGCGCACCAGATTGATCATGGCGATCGGCTGATCGGCGGGCAGGTCGCGAAAGGCCGCCATGGCCTCGCGGGTCGGATCGACGAAACCGGTCACGCCGCGCACGCTTCGAACCCGGCTTTCAGCGCCGCCTCGTCCAGATCGCGACCGATGAAGACCGCACGGCTCCAGCGCCGTTCGTCGGCTCCCCATTCCCGTTGCAGGTCGCCTTCGAGGATCATGTGCACGGCCTGGAACACCAGCCGCCGGTCCTCACCCTGGACGTCGATGATGCCCTTGGCGCGCAGGATGTTCTGACCCTGCTCGCCCAGCAGCCGGTCCAGCCAGGCGGTAAATTTCGCGCCGTTCATCGGTCCGTCGACCGACAGGGAGATGCCCTTGATGTCGTCCTCATGGGCGTGGCCGCGGGCCCCATGGCCGTGCCCGTGATGGTCGTGGCCGTGATCATGCCCGTGGTCGTGGTCATGACCGCAGTGTTCGTCATGGACATGGCCGGCCTCGCCATGGGCCGGATTCGCGAACTCGGGATTGATGTCGAGGATACGATCGAGATCGAACCCGCCCAGACCGAGGATCTGGTCCAGCGGCACCTCGGCGCGTTCGGCGCGGGTGATCGGGGCCAGCGGGTTCAGCCTGCGCAACCGCGCCTCGACGACGGCCAGTTCGACCTCGTTGGCCAGGTCGACCTTGTTGAGGATGATGCGGTCGGCGAAGGCCACCTGTTCGCGGGCTTCCTTCGAGTCGTCGAGCCGGGCCATAACATGTTTGGCGTCGACCAGGCAGGTAACGCTGTCCAGCTGCGTCTTGGCCTTGACGTCCTCGTCGACGAAGAAGGTCTGGGCCACGGGGCCGGGGTCAGCCAGACCGGTGGTCTCGACGATGATGGCGTCAAAGGCGGGGGCACCGGGTTTCTGGCGCTTCATCAGGCCGGAGACGACGCGGATCAGGTCGCCGCGCACCGTGCAGCAGACGCAGCCGTTGTTCATCTCGAACACGTCCTCGTCGGCCCCGACCACCAGATCGTTGTCGATGCCGATCTCGCCGAACTCATTGACGATGACGGCATAGCGTTTGCCGTGGTCGCCGGTGAGGATGCGGTTCAGCAGGGTCGTCTTGCCGGCACCGAGGTAGCCGGTCAGGACGGTGACGGGGATTTTGGCGGAAGCGGTGTCAGTCATGGACCGCTAGATGGCCGCTGCGACGCCGGATGGGAAGGGGGTCAGCAGGTCGGGCAGTCCGCCGAGGGTTCGGTTTCCAGCTGGATCGTCGAATGGCCGATGCCGAACCGGGACCGGATCAGGGCGTGGGCCTCCGTTAACAGGGCGGCGGAGTCCCCGCGATCATGGCAGATGTGGGCGGTCAGGGCGGTCTCGGTGGTCGACAGGCCCCAGACGTGCAGGTCGTGCACGGCGGTGACGCCGGGCAGGTCGCCGAGGGCGCTGCGCACCGCGTCGACGTCAACACCCGAAGGCGCGGCGTCCAACGCCAGATTGACCGAGTCCTTCAACAGGCCCCAGGTGCCGATCAGGATGATGGCGACAATGGCCACGCTGACGAGGGGGTCGATGATCGACCAGCCGGTGATCCAGATCACCGCGCCGGCGATGACCACCCCGATCGAGATGGCGGCGTCGGCCATCATATGCAGATAGGCTCCGCGCGCGTTCAGGTCCGAATGCTGGTCACGCATGAACAGCAGGGCAGTCGCCAGATTGATAACGAAGCCGATGCCGGCGACGATCATGATCAGACCGCTCATCACCGGTGCCGGTTCGGCCAGCCGCCGGACGGCCTCGAAGGCAATGGCCCCGGACGCGAAGATCAGCAGCAGGGCGTTGCCCAGCGCGGCCAGCACCGTGGCCTTGCCGTAGCCATAGGTCTTGCGCGACCCGCCGGCCCGGCGCGCCAGCCAGGCCGCCCCCCCCGCCATGGCCAGACCCAGCACGTCCGACAGATTGTGCCCCGCGTCGGCCATCAGGGCGGTCGAGCCGCTGAACACCCCGGCCCCGAACTCGACGGCGACGAAGGCGAGGTTGATGATCAGACCGACGGCGTAGCGCCAGTCGCCGGTGTCGACCGGTCCGTGGTTATGACCGCCGTGGCCATGGCTGTGCCCGCGGGCAGGGCCGTGGTCGTGGTCGTGATGATCGTGCAAAGCGGCCATGCGTCGGACTCTAGAGCCAGATCTTCAGAGAGGGAATCATCCCTAGTGCCGGTAGAGGAAAATGATTACGGCCAGCCCGATCAGGACCAGCCCCAGCACCGCGCCTTCATAGCGGGCCCAGCGTTCCAGCTTCAACAGCGAGGCCCCGGCCCGGGCCAGGCTGGTGAAGACGGCCATGCCCAGCACCGTTCCCAGCGCCAACACCAGGGTCAGCAGGGCCAGGGTCGGCAGGCCCGCCGTGGCGGAATGGAGATACAGGGGCAGCAGGACCTCGCCGGGCGAGAGGGCCATCATGGTGATGAGGCCCAGCATGGCGGTCCGGTCAGAGACGGCGGGCGATGGCGTGCGCAGGCTCGGGTCGTCCGGGGTCACCGCGTGGATCCACAGCGATCGCCCCAGATAGAACAGGCCGAACATCAGCAGCAGGCCGGCCGACAGATTGGGCAGCAGGCCGCGCACCCAGGAGTCCAGCGCCAGGGCGGCGACCACGATCAGCAGGCCGAACAGGGCCGTCGAGGCGATATGGGCCAGGCCGGCGGCGGTGACGGTGGCGAGGGATCGCTGCGCGCTCCAGCCCTGCGCCCGACCGACCAGAACAAAGGGCAGCCAGTGGGTCGGCAGGGCGGCATGCAGAAAGGCCGCGACAAATCCGCCGCCGAGCAGCGACAGAAGGACCGGGGGCTGCAGATCGGGCGGCGACATCGGCGGCTGCATAACCTGTTACTTTATAACGGTCGAGGGTTTTTCATCACGAATGAAGGCTGCGTCGGTCCAGCGGCAGGCCGGATGACCCCGGTCGACGCCGGCGCGCCACGGTCTGATAGACCAGCACCGATCCGCGCTCGAATCCCTTGGCGAACAGGGTAAAATAGATCAGCCACAACCGGGTCCGGGCGTCCCCGACGAGATCGCGGGCCTGATCACGGGCCAGGTAGAGGCGGTGTGACCATTCGCGCAGGGTCAGTTCGAAATGCTCGCGCAGATTCTCCACGTCCAGGGTCTCGAAGCCCGACCGGCCGAGGTTGGTGACGGTCATGCCGATGGTGTCCAACTCGCCGCCGGGGAAGATGAAGCGGGTGATGACCCGGGTCGTCGGTGTCGGGCGAATCGGGCCGCGCCCGCCGCGCCGCACCGAGGCCTGATGGAAATAGAGACCGCCCGGCTTCAACAGCCGGTGCATTTCGGCGAAATGCCGCTCGTGGTTGGCCAGGCCGACGTGTTCGAACATCTCGACCTGGGAAATGGCGTCATAGGTCACCGCGGGGTCGATCTCGCGATAGTCCTTCAGCTCCAGCGTGACCAGATGCTCGAGGCCGAGGGCGCTGACCCGGGCGCGTCCATGGTCGAGCTGGGCCTGGGACAGGGTCACGCCGTGCACCTCGACGCCATATTTCTGTGCAGCCCAGCAGGCCAGACCGCCCCAGCCGCAACCGACGTCCAGCAGCGTCTGTCCGGGAGCCAGTCGAAGCTTGCGACAGATCCGGTCCAGCTTCTCGGCCTGGGCCTGTTCGAGCGTGGCGTCCGGGCGGGTGAAATAGGCGCTGGAATAGGTCAGGCCCGGATCGAGGAACAGGGCGTAGAAGTCGTTGGAGACATCATAGTGGAAGCGGATGAAGTCCTGGTCCCGACGTCCGGCCTGTTCCGCGCCGATCCCCTCGCGCCCGGTGTCATCAAAGGCAGCCGGTGCCCGCTCCGCCCGATCCCGCCGCAACAGAAAGGGCAGGGCCTGCCGGGCCATCAGCCATTTGTCGACGCGGCGGGCCAGATGAACGGCGCGTCCGTGGTCCCAGCGATCGGCCGCTTCCAGCGGACTGCCGCCCTCGATAGCCAGACCGCCGGTCGCGAACAGCTCAAACAGGGTCATCAACCCTGGCTTCAGCAGCAGACGTCGGATGACGGCGGGGCCGGAAATCACGATCTGGATGTCGCTGCGCGCGCCCGGCCCCAGCGGCAGCACCTGACCGTCCCACAGCCGGACCGACAGGTCGGCCTGCAGATGACCGGCGACATGGGCGATGACCGTCCGCGCGGCCTGAATGCGGCGATCCGCTCCGTCCGTCATAAGGTGTGATGTTCCTCGGTTCGCATCCAGATTTGGCACGACGGCGGAAAACCGGCTAGGTCATCAGGCGAATTCGCGGGTTTCGCGGCCTTTCGGCCCCGTTTCACGTTGACTCCGCGAGCCTCGTCCGTATATGTCGCCGCTCTTCGCCCGCGGGGTTTGCCCGGCGGGCCATTCTTTTTTGCGTTTACGCTGAGGCTTCAAGATGTACGCGGTGATCAAGACCGGCGGCAAGCAGTACCGGGTCCAACCGGGCGACGTTATCGTCGTCGAAAAGCTGGATGGTGATGCGGGTGCCGAGATGTCGTTCGGCGACGTGCTCATGCTGGGCGGTGACAAGGGTGTGACCCTTGGCGCTCCCCTGATCTCCGGCGCTTCGGTCGCCGCGACCCTGGTGGAAACCCGCAAGGGTGAGAAGATCAAGATCTTCAAGAAGACCCGTCGCCAAGGCTATCGCCGGACCAACGGCCATCGCCAGATGGAATCGGTCCTGCGCATCACCGGCATCGCCGGTGCCGGCGAGACCGCCAAATGGGACGGCACGGTCGACCTGATGACCAAGGCCGAGATGAACCTTCGTGCCCGTGGCCTGGCCCCTCGCGTCGACGAGACCGAAGCCAAGCCCGCCAAGAAGGCTGCTCCGGCCAAGGCCGCCGCGCCTGCCAAGAAGGCTGCAGCGCCCGCGACCGAGAAGACCGAAGCCAAGGCCGCTCCCGCCAAGAAGGCGGATGCACCCAAGGCTGAAGCCAAGAAGGCTCCCGCCAAGAAGGCCCCCGCCAAAAAGGCGGACAAGGCCGGCGACGACGCCTAATCCGAGTTCAACCCGCACCGCAGACGGTGCGACGCGCGCAGGCGCAAACTGAAGAGTGACGGAGCAGACCTATGGCTCACAAAAAATCCGGTGGTTCGTCGCGTAACGGTCGCGACTCCGAGTCGAAGCGCCTCGGCGTGAAGAAGTTCGGCGGCGAGCGCGTGCTGGCCGGCAACATTCTCGTGCGCCAGCGTGGCACCACCTTCCACCCGGGTGACAACGTCGGCCTCGGTCGCGACCACACCCTGTTCGCCCTTGCCCACGGCGCGGTGAAATTCACCACCAAACGTGGCGGCCGTTGTTACGTCTCCATTATGCCGGCCAACGACACTGTGGCGATGGCCGCCGAGTAACGCGAAACGGATATCTCCCGGATCGCGCATGGCTCGAAGAGCTGCGATCCGGACCAGGGAATTTTTCCGCGGGGAGTCTGGGTCAACCAGGCTCCCCGTTTGCGTTTCCCCGCCTCGATGCCCGCCCGAGCCCTGATCCAAGGACGGCGGCGCACACTTCACGAGGCGCCCATGTGCGTGATCGAAATCTCTCCTGTCGTCGAGACACGGCGTCTGGTGCTGCGCGCGCCCCGCGTACAGGACGCCTCGCGTCTGGCCGCCCTGGCCAATGACATCGATGTCGCGCGCATGACGCTGCGCATGCCGCACCCGTATGCCGTCGGTGACGCCGAAGGCTTTATCGACTCGATCCAGGGGCAGGACCCCCGGCGCGGCGCGACCTTTGTGATCGATCATGAGGACCTGGGGCCTGTCGGCGTCATCGGTCTGTTCGAGGACGCCGATCCCGCGCCCGAGACGGGTTACTGGATCGGCCGGCCGTTCTGGGGGCGGGGTTTCGCCACCGAGGCGCTGGAGGGGGCCCTGGTCTGGGCCGGCCGTCACTGGAAGCGTCGGGCGCTGGTCGCCGGCCATTTTCCGGACAATCCGGCCTCGGGCCGGGTGCTGGAAAAGGCGGGCTTTCTGTACACCGGTGAGGTCCGTCGGGCGTTCAGTCGGGCCCGCGACGCCGAGACCGATATCCGCCGGATGGTGTGGCTGGCCTAGATCATTCCTGTTTCAGGTCGAAGCGGCCTGAACCCGGAAAATGCAGCGGATTATAGGGGGAGCGAACTCCGGGTTCTGACTGACCGCGTCAATCAGGACCCGTTTCGCTCTAGCCGAACAGGGCCGGGCTGAATACGGCGGCGGCGGCGATGGCCACACCGATCACCGTGGCGATGGCACCGGCGATAAAGGCCCCGGCCATGCGGGCACGACGCCGGCGCAGACCACCGGTCTTTACGGACCGGATCATCACCTGCGGGGTGCGGTCAAAGGCCTCGGAACCCGAGATATTGTGCTGGGACATGGACGCCTCCCGATAAACTGAATCCCCGACGGGGAGAGTGACCCCAAAGGCGGGGCCGATACGGCCAAAGGATGGCGAACGACGGTCGCCAACAGTTCTGTGATCGCCTTGGCCGTCTGGTCCTACGCCGGGAGTCCGGCGCAGCCTAGAGCGAAACCGGCTGAATTGGACGAAGGTCCAACCCGGCCGGGATTTCGCTCCAGTTTGAATCTGGATTACTTTTTGGGTTCAGGTCGATTCGACCGGAAACAAGATGGCCTAGCCACAATAGACCAAACGACCGCTGTAGGCGCGATAATAGCCACTGGACGGATCGTAGGAGCGATAGCTGGATCGGCACCAGGCCACCCTGCGCGGGTCCCGGCCGTCCCGGTAGTCGTTGTTCGAATAGACCAGATCCGGACGGCCGTAAGCTCCGTGCCAGGCCTCGCCCCTGCCGGTGTTTAGGGGGGCGTGGCCATAGCCGCGCCGGCTGGACGAATAGCCATACTGGCTGCCGCCATAGGATGCCGAACGACCATAGTAGGGATCGGTATGGCCATAGCCTGAATACCGGCCAGTCTGACCATAGCCGGCATTGTTCCAGCCATAGCCATAGCCCTGGGAGCGACGCTGATCGCGCCACGGTGCCGCGCAGTCGGTGCGGCCCGCGTCCCAGAAGGCGTCACAGCGATAGTCGCCCGGCCGGTCCAGCTGGCTGCGCCAGCCGGCGGTGGCCGAGGTCGACCTCCGGTGTGTGCGGGTGTGCCCATAGTCCCGACCGTAGTCCTGATCGTAGCCCCGACTGTAGTCCCGATCGTAATCGCGGCCGTAATCGCGGCCATAGTCCCGACTGTAGTCCCGCCCGTAATCACGGGACCCGGTATCGTAATACTGGGCCGCGGCCGGGGTAGCGGCCAGCGTCAGGGCGGTGACGGCCAGGGCGGCGGGCAACAGGGCGGGGCGACGCATGGTTAACTCCCGGAGATGGCCCGTCCTGATCGGGAGGGCCCGGTTGAACGCACGGACACTGTCTAGAGGGTGATATTCACGGTTCGGCCGCCGCGCGTTTCGACGCGGCGCATCAACACGACCCGCTCGCCTCCGGCGCTGACCGGGGTGATGACGAACCAGCCGCCGTCCGGCAGGCCGGTAAAGCTGAACCGGCCGTCGTTACAGGTCGTCGACCGCACAAAGGATCGGTAGTCGGCGTTGGGATCGGACACCGTACGGGCGCGCACGATCGCCTCGGGCACGGCGGCCCGGTCGATCGATCCGTACAGGATGCTGAATCGGTTCCGGGTATAGGGGGTGTCCGGCGTCAGGGCGACCGAGCCGGTGCAGTCATAGGCCTGGCCGTCGCGACGGTAGTCGACGCGTCCGTTGATCGCGGCCTGACCCGAAAACGCCGACCAGGCAAACGCCTCGGCATTGAAGGCGGTGGACACCGGAGGTCCATAGGGCGTCGAGCCGGTGGTCGGTGCGCAGGCCGCGCCAAGAACGGCAACGGCGGCGAGGGCGAGCAGGGGGCGGATCGACATGGGGCGGACTCCGGTAATTCGTCTGGCAGTCTATATCTTCATCACGCCTAACGCGGTGGCCAAGGTCAAGGTTGCGAGGTCTGTCTCTGTGGGCCAAAACCGCGGCCATGACCGGACGAGGTTCGGCACCGGAAGCGTCAGGATCGTTCATGCCCGTCACCTTCGCCGACATCCAGGCCGCCCAGCAACGTATCGCCGGTCAGGTCGACCGCACTCCGGTCCGCCATTCCCGGCGGCTGTCCCAACTGACCGGGGCCGAGGTCTGGGTCAAATACGACAACCTGCATTTTACCGGCTCGTTCAAGGAGCGCGGGGCGCTGAACCGGCTCAGCCAGCTGACGCCCGACGAACGCCGACGCGGCGTGGTCGCGGCCTCGGCCGGCAACCATGCCCAGGCCCTAGCCTATCACGGCGGTCGACTGGGCATCCCCGTGACCATCGTCATGCCCGTAGGGACGCCCTTCACCAAGGTCGACGGGACCCGCGCCCACGGGGCCACGGTGGTGATCCACGGGGCCGACTTCACGGCCTCGTCCGAGGAGGCCCGGCGACTGCAGGCAGAGAACGGCCATGTCTTTGTCTCGGCCTTCGACGATGAGGGTATTGTCGCCGGTCAGGGGGTCTGCGCCATCGAGTTCCTCGAGGATGCGCCGGATCTCGATGTCCTGATCATTCCAATCGGCGGCGGCGGGCTGATTGCCGGATGTTCGATCGCGGCCAAGGCGATCAAGCCGGACATCCGCATCTTCGGCGTCGAGGCGGCCATGTATCCGTCGTTCAGCGCCCGCCGGAACGGCGAAACTCCGAAATGCGGTGGTGCCACCATCGCCGAGGGCATCGCCATCAAGGCCGTGGGTGACATTACCTTCGCCCTGGCCGACCCGCTGGTCGAGGATGTGCTGGTCTGTGAGGAAGAGGATTTCGAAAAGGCCGTGGCTCTGTATGCGACGCTGGAGAAGACCGTCGCCGAGGGCGCGGGGGCCGGGGGTCTGGCCGCCCTGCTGGCCCACCCGGAACGCTTCCGCGGCAAGAAGGTCGGACTGGTGCTGTGCGGTGGTAATATCGACGCCCGAATGCTGGCCGTGGTCCTGAACCGCGAGATGGTGCGCGAGCGGCGACTGGTCGTATTCCGTATTCTCAGCGACGACCGGCCCGGCATTCTGTCGACGATGGCGGCAGTGATCGGGGACGTCGGCGGCAACATCATCGACGTCGTTCACAACCGTCTGGCGCTGGATGTTCCGGCCAAGGGCGCGGAGTTCGACATCATGGTCGAAACGCGCGATAGCGCCCATGCCGACGCGATCGGTGAGGCCTTGAAGGACAAGGGTTATGCGCTTCGGATGGGGTAGGGCTGCGGTCCTTTCACTGGGACTTGTGGTCGCGGCCTGCGGCGGCGATGCGGCACCGGATGCCGATCTGGCCGCCAACGCCCGGGCGGCCGAATTCTTCCTCGAGAACAACGCCCGCGCGGAGGGGGTCCAGACCCTGCCGTCCGGCCTTCAGTACAAGGTGATCGAATCGGGTCCGGCCGACGGGCAGAGTCCGGACGGCAACGATCTGGTCCGGGTCGACTATGAGGGCAGCCTGACCGACGGGACCATCTTCGACAGCTCGTTCGCCCGGGGCACCCCCTATGTGACTACGCCGGCGGACGTGGTCCCCGGCTGGACCGAGGCGCTGCAGCGGATGAAGGTCGGCGACGAATGGCTGCTCTATGTCCCGCCGGCCCTCGGCTATGGCGAGCGTGGCGGCCCGCCGAAAATCCCGGGCAATGCTGTGCTGGTGTTCCGCATCAAGCTGCTGGACGTGGCCCATACGCCCGGCGGCGGTACCGGTGTTGGCGCGGCCATGGGCTAGCGACCGAGGGGACCGGTCCACTCGGCCCTGACGTCGGGGTCGTCTTCCGCGGTGCTCCGTTCTGCAGCCAGAACAGCAAAGTCCTCGTCCGGCATCAGGCAGGACAGGGCCCAGACGGCCGCGCCGCGCACCAGCGGTGCCGGGTCATCGATGAGCCGTGTCGCCACGGGGATCAGGGCATCGTCCCCGCTGTTGCCGATCGCGTACAGGACATTGCGCAGGAATCGGTCGCGCCCGATGCGTTTGACCGGGCTCTTGGAGAACAGGGTGCGGAAGGCGGCGTCGTCCAGCTCGGCCAGCTCGGCCAGCCGGGGGCCGCTCAGGCCCTCACGGGCCTGCAGCCGGGCTTCGCGTGACGCCGCCGCGAACTTGTTCCACGGACACACCGCCAGACAATCGTCACAGCCATAGATGCGGCTGCCGGTCGCCGCGCGGAACTCGATCGGCCACGGACCGGGGAATTCTATGGTCAGATAGGACAGGCAGCGGCGGGCATCGAGCTGGAACGGGGCCGGGAAGGCCCGGGTCGGGCAGATGTCGAGACAGGCGGTGCAACTGCCGCAATGCTCGCTCTCGGCCGCGTCAGCCGGGATGTCGGCAGCGCTGAGGATGACGCCGAGGAACAGCCAGTTGCCATGCTCACGCGACAGCAGATTGGTGTGTTTGCCCTGCCAGCCCAACCCCGCCCGCTGGGCCAGCGGCTTTTCCATCACCGGGGCCGTGTCGACGAACACCTTGACGTCCTCGCCGGTCTTGGCCGCGATCTGCCCGGCCAGGGTCTTCAGCCGCCCCTTGATCAGCTCGTGATAGTCGTCGCCCCGGGCATAGACCGAGACATAGCCGGCCGAGCGGTCGTCCAGTTCGGGCAGGGGGTCGTGGTCAGGGCCGTAGTTGAGGCCGAGCACAATGGCCGTGCGGGCCTCGGTCCACATGGCGGTTGGATGGCTGCGGCGCTCGAGCGTCGTCTCCATCCAGCCCATGTCGCCGTGCCGTCCGGCCTCGACGAAATGCGCCAGCCGTTCGCCCGCGCTCCACGGCTCGGTCGCCGAGGCGAACCGGCAGGCGTCGAAGCCCAGGGCGTCGGCGCTGTCGCGGATGGATTGACGGAGGTCGGTCGCCATGGGCGTCGTTTGACGCGCCGCGCCCTAGAAGTCGAGGTCGGTATAGTGGGCCGACGGCTGCAGACCTTGGAACCGGTCCGACAGCAGGGGGCGGAAACAGGGGCGTGACTTCAGCTTCATGTACCAGGTCTTCAGCGCCGGATAGGTCTTCCAGGCGATCTCGCCGAAATAGTCCAGCACCGACAGATGGGCAGCGGCGACGATGTCGGCCTGGCTGAGGCGACGACCGGCGAGCCAGTCGCGCTGTGCCGCCAGATCCTCCAGCATCGCCAGGTGAGCACGCAGGGCCTCGCGACCTTCGCGCAGGGCCCGGGCCTCGGGCGGACCCAGACGCAGCAGGGGTTTTTCCATCCGCTCATGCAGCAGAACGGCGTCGACCTCATCCGTGAACCGGCGATCAAACCAGGTCACCAGCCGGCGGGCCTCGGCGCGTTCGACGGGATCCACCGGCAGCAGGAACGGTGTTTTTGAGCGATCTTCCAGCCAGCCCAGCACCGCGGCCGGTTCGCACAGTGTCAGGGCCTTGCCGACCTCGGAGGTCTGGACCACCGGCGGCATGCCTGACGGGTTGAGCTCGCCCAGCGGACAGCCCGCTTCCCACGGACGGACCAGGACTTCGGTCCACTCCACCCGGGCCTCGCCCAGGGCAAGGCGCGCCGTGCGCGAGCCGGGGTCGAAGGGAAAATGAAAAAGGACGCAGGCCGACATGCCAAATCCATGCGCCAGTGGGCGTTAATCGCTCGTTAGTGACAACGCCATTGTGACGGTCAGGACCACGGGCCGCGGGGGCCGGTATCGATTTCCGGCGCGGCGTCCGCATCGGGCTCTTCCGCGGTGGGTCCGGCGGGCGCAACCGCTTCGGGTTCGGCGCGACCGTGGGGGTCCGGGTGGATTAGGATGTCCGCCATGGGAAAGGCCGCCAGCAGCCGGTTCTCGGCCTCGACGATGATCGCATGCGCCGCCTCGAGCGTCAGAGCCGGGTCCATGTCGACGTGCATCTGGATCATCATCACCGATCCGGCCATCCGGGTCCGCAGCTGATGGACGCCGTAAATCCGCGGGTCGGACAGCACGGCCGTGGTCACGGTGATCCGGTCGCTGTCGGGCACCGCCCGGTCCAGCAGATGGTCGGCCGCGCCCCTCAACAGGCCCAGCGCGCCCCAGAACAGCCAGACCGAGACCACCAGACCGGCAGCCGCGTCGAGGCCGGGTGCGGCCAGAAACGCGCCCGAGATCACTCCGATCAGAACCACCGCATTGGCCGCAAGGTCGGCGGTGTAATGGGCCCGGTCGGCGGCGATGGCCATCGACGGGGTTTGCCGCATGGCTCGTGACTGCATCCACACCAGCCCCAGGGTCAGGATGGTCGAAATCAGGATGACGCTCACGCTCCAGCCACCGGCGGTGACGGGGCGTGGGTCAAAGATCCGCTGGATCGCCTCCCAGCCGATGAAGGTGGCCGAGGCAAACACCAGCCCGGCCTGGACCAGGGCGGCCAGGGCCTCGCCCTTGCCGCGCCCGAAGCGGTGCTGCTCGCCGCCCGGCGCGGCGGCCCAGCGTACGGCGACGAAGGTCACCAGCGAGGCCACGAGGTCGAGTGCGGAGTCCGCCAGCGAGGCCAGGATCGACACCGAGCCGGATGCGCCCAGGGCAAAGGCCTTGAGGACGATCAATATGACCGCCACGCCGACCGACAGGCGGGTGACGTTACGTGCGGCGGTTTCGGCGTCCGTGCGCAACGGGGTCGACGAGGGGGCAGGAGAGGTCATTGACGCCTTGTCGCCGATAGCCGCCGCCTTGCCAATGGCAGGACCGGGGACAGACCGATGACTTTTATCGATCTGTTAGGCTTACCGTCACCAAACGGCCGCATCATGGGCGGGTACTGGGATCAGACCCGGACGTGGAGGGCGGCTTGCAGACAATCGAAGACGTCACGCGACGCTGGATCGGACGCAACGAGGCGCTCGATCGTCTCGGGGTCAAGACCCAGACCCTCTATGCCTATGTCAGTCGCGGGCGGATCATTGCCCGCCCCGACCCCCTGGATTCACGGCGCAGCCTCTACGACGCCGAGGACATCGACCGTCTGAGTCGGGGCGAAGGCCCCGCGCTGCGCCCGGTCGCTGCGCCGGACCGGAGTTGTGTTCGGGGCGAGGCGGATATTGCCTCTTCGCTCAGCGTCGTGGCGGATGGACGGCTGTTCTATCGCGGCCTCGATGCGGTTCAGCTGTCACAGCAGGCCACGCTGGAGGAAATCGCCTGCCGGCTGTGGGGATTGCGCGACGCCCATCTGTTTACCGGCATCAAGCCGCGGCTGGACGGCGTCATCGGTGTCTCGATCCGGGCGCGGACCTTCGCCATCCTGTCCCGCCGGGCTGAAGAAGACGTCACGTCGCGAGCCTGCGATGCGGAGACGCTGAAAACCCAGGCGGCCTGCATTCTCAACGAAACCATCGACGCCGCCTCCGGGCCGGGCCCCCGGCTGCATTTTCACCAACGACTGGCCCGGGCGTGGAAGACGATCGATCGCGATTCCCACATGATCCGGCGGGCGCTGGTGCTGGCCGCCGACGACGAACTGGACTCGGCGGTTCTGGCGGTTCGCGCCGCCGTCGGCGGCGGGGCACCGCTCGCCGGAGCCGCCCTGGGCGGAATCACCACCCTGGTCGGTTCGACGGTCTTGCGGGACCTGACAGACGCTTCAGCCTGGGTCGTGGAGGCGCGGCGTGGCCCGGTAGAGGCCAGTCGACGCCGTCTGCAGGAGACCGGCAGTCTGCCGGGCTTCACGGCCGCAGCCGGAACCCATGACGCCGGACGGGCCGCCGCGCTTCTGTCGGCCGCCGACCTGCCGGCCGATCTTCTGGCCGTTCAACGGGCCGGCGAGGACATCGGTGGCGGTCAGCCGACCTTTGCCATGGCGCTGGCCATTATCGCTCGACGCCTGGAGTTGCCGCGCCAGGGGGCGGCGGACCTGTTCATGCTCGGTCGTCTGACCGGCTTGCTGGGCCATGCTCTTGATCAGGCGACGAACGGCTCGCCTATCCGGGCACGGCTGCGCTATGTGGGGCCTGAACCCGGCGCGAATTGATTCCGCCAGACTCTATCGGAGCGTTCATGGCGGACTGGCTGGCGGCAATCATTCTCGGCCTCGTGGAGGGGCTGACCGAATTCATCCCGGTGTCCTCTACGGGTCACCTGTTGTTGACCCAGAAGCTGCTTGGCTTGACGGATCCGCGCTGGACCTCGTTCATCGTGCTGATCCAGATGGGGGCCATACTGGCGGTCGTCGCCCTGTATTTTGCCCGACTGTGGAAGGTGCTGATCGGGCTGCCGACCGATCCGAAAGCGCGCCATTTCGCCATCAGCGTGCTGATCGCCTTTCTGCCGTCCGTGCTGGTCGGTCTGCTTCTGTACGATTTCATCAAGCTGGTGTTGTTCGACAGCGTGACGGTGATCTGTGTGTCGCTGATTGTGGGCGGCTTCGGACTGATAATTCTTGAACGGTTCGCTCCGGTACCGAGCGCGGACGACGCCATGAGCCTGTCCTGGAAACGCTCCCTGGGAGTCGGCCTGTTTCAATGTTTGTCAGTTGTCCCGGGCGTGTCCCGCTCAGGGGCGACCATTGCCGGCGGCCTGACCCTGGGTCTCGACAAGCGTGCAGCCGCTGAATTTTCCTTCTTTCTGGCCATCCCGACCATGGTCGCGGCTTCGACCTGGGACATCGTTCAGAGTGGGGCGGCGATTGACTGGAGTTTCGGCGAAATCATTGCGATCGGCTTTGTCGTGTCATTTGTGAGCGGCTGGGTCGTGGTCAAGGCGATGGTCGACTTCGTCGCCCGGCACGGCTTCACGCCCTTCGCCTGGTGGCGGATCGTCGTCGGCGTGATCGGCCTGGGACTGGTCTGGGGCGGAGTGATCTAGAGCGAACAAGAAGGGTCCGGGGGCGAACCCCGGGTCATTACGCCGTAGCGACGGCGTCCGGCATCGCCGGGTTTTCGGCGAACTGACCGCCGCGGCGATAGCGCCACAGATAGGCGGGGGCGATGGCTTCGACGCCGGTCGGCTGGATGTCGAGCGCCTCCAGACCTTCGGCATCCGGACTGACGATCGTATCGACCTTCAGCATTTCCACCTGGTCGGCGGTCAGGGCCGGGGCGATGCCGACAAGGGCGGTCAACTGGGCCAGCTTGCCGATGATCCGGGCAACCGGGAAGGGCAGGGGAATCAGCGGGCGACTGCGATTGGTTTCCCGCAGGACCAGCTTCAGCACAGCCTCAAAGGTCATCACGGCCGGTCCACCCAGCTCGAAGGTGCGGCCGGCCGCGTCGATGCGGACCACGGCCCGGGCGATGGCCTCGGCCACGTCGCCGACATAGACCGGCTGGAATCGCGTCTGGCCGCCGCCGATCAGCGGCAGGGCGGGGGCGATGGCTGCCATGGCAGCGAACCGGTTCAGGAAGTCGTCCCCGGCACCGAACACGATCGACGGGCGAACCACCACGGCATCGGGCTTGACGTTGCGAACGGCCAGTTCGGCCTCGGCCTTGGTCCGGGCATAGGCGGCGTTGCTCTCCGGATTGGCCCCGATGGCCGACACCTGGACCAGACGGTCGATCCCGGCAGCCGCACAGGCCTCGGCGATATGGCGCGCCCCATCGACATGCAGAGCCTGAAATTTACGTGACGGGGTCTCGTACAGGATGCCGACCAGATTCACGGCAGCGGTCGCGCCGCGCAGGGCGTCGACCACGTCGGCCTCGCGGGTGATGTCACAGAGGACCGGCTGGATCTGGCCGACGTCGCCCAGCGGCTTGAGGTCATAGGCCTGGCCCGGCCGACGGACCGCGACCCGCACGCGCCAGCCGCGTTTGGCGAGAGCGCGAACCACCTGGGCCCCGACGAAACCGGAGCCGCCGAAAACTGTGACCAGGCCCGGGCTGAACTCACTCATGACGTGCTCCAGAAGAAAGTCTGCGCCGCCCGGAACACGGGCTGACCGGGGCGGGATAGACGATGCTTTTGCCCCCGGCAACGCAAAGACGGGAAAAGGATTGTTGACCCGTCCGATGGGCTGCCTTAAGGGTCCGCGCCTTCCAGACGGAAACGTCTGGGCCCAGGTGGCGGAATTGGTAGACGCGCTGGCTTCAGGTGCCAGTGATAGAAATGTCGTGGAGGTTCGAGTCCTCTCCTGGGCACCATATTTTCGGCGGCGCTGCATCCTGGTGATGCGGCGCCGTTCGTTTATCTGCCCCGGACCCTGCCGCGCCGATTTTCCCGCCAGATCGCGCCGGCGCGCGCTCTGGCGCATTTCTGTCGGAAAATGCTCTAGTATCGTTGTGATGAAAGCCCAGACCTCATGACCGTCTACCTGCACGAGGGCGACCTGCCCGATTCCCTCGACCTCGGACCCGAGGTCGCGATCGATTCCGAAACCATGGGCCTGCGCCTGCGGCGCGATCCGCTGTGCGTGGTCCAGCTGTCTTCCGGCGACGGCGACGCCCACGTGGTGCGTCTGAACCGCCCGGCCTACGACTGCCCGAACCTGAAGCGGCTGCTGGCCGATCCGGCCGTGCTGAAGATCTTCCATTTCGGCCGGTTCGACATCGGCATGGTCCAGTTACACCTCGGGATCGAGACCCGGCCGGTCTACTGCACCAAGATCGCCTCCAAGCTGGCGCGCACCTACACCGACCGTCACGGCCTCAAGGACGTCGCGCGCGAACTCGCGGGTATCGACCTGTCCAAGGCCCAGCAGAGCTCGGACTGGGGCGCGGCGGAACTCAGCCCGGCCCAGCTGGAATACGCCGCCTCCGATGTGCTGTACCTCCACGCCATCAAGGCGAAACTCGACATGATGCTGGAGCGCGAGGGTCGGACCGAACTGGCCCGCGCCTGTTTCGACTTCCTGCCCGTCCGGGCCCGCCTCGACCTCGCCGGCTGGGACGAAGTCGACATCTTCGCCCATGCCTGACCCCGGATGACCCCGCCTGATCCGTCAGAGACGAGAATGCGCGCCGACGAGGCCCGTGTCGCCACCGAGAGCGCGCACTGGCGCGCGCGGTCGAAGCGGGTGCGTCTGTTGCGGCGTGTTCTGCCGGTCGTAATTCTGCTGCTGGCCGGTGGAACGGTGACCTGGACGGTGGTCCGCAGTGTCATGTCCGGCGTCGAACGCAAGGCCAGCCAGACCCAGGAGGTGCGCCTCGACAATCCGATGTTCCGGGGTCAGGACGCCCAGGGCCGGTCCTTCATGATCGGGGCCGAGGGCGCGGTCCGCGATCCGCAGACCGGCTTCTTCCGCCTGATCGGCCCGGTGATGCGATTGAACCTGGGCGGGCGCAAGGTCACCGAGATGACCGCGGACGCCGGTGTCTACAGCGAAGCGGCCCGGACTGTGACCATCGGTCCGAACGTCAAGATCACCGACGGCGGCTCGGGTTTCACCCTGACCACGCCGGAGGCTGTGGTCGATACGGCAACCGGTATTGTGACCGGTTCGAAGGGTGTAGAGGGACACGGTCCTCTTGGAACCATCTCGGCTTCGTCCTATGCGATCTATGACCAGGGCGAACGGGTGGTGTTCAGCGGCTCTGGTGAGAACAAGGTTCGCGGCGTGTTCAACACGACGCGGTCGGGCGGATGAGAAGACCATGATCAGATCAATCCTCGCGGGCGTTGCGGCGCTCGGCATCGTTCTGGCGGCACCGACGGGTGCGGCGACGGCCCAGTCCCGTGCGGTGGCCAGCGACCAGCCGATCATGATCGGGGCCGATCATGTGGAACGCACCACGACCGGCTTTTCCCTGAGTGGTCGGGCCGAGGTGCTGCAGGGCGACAATCGCCTGCGGGCCGACCGGGTCCAGGGCGCAGGCGGCGATTCTGGCGGCATCAGCCAGGTCACGGCGTCGGGCAATGTCTACTATGTCACGCCGACCGAGACGATTCGCGGCGACCGCGCCGTTTATACGGTGAGCACGAGCAGTATCGTGGTGACCGGCGACGTGATCCTGACCCAAGGGCGCAACGTCCTGACGGGCGGACGGCTGACCTACAATATCGATACGGGCGCGGCCCAGATGGAAGGCGGCACGGGCAGTCGCATCCAGGGTGTCTTCTATCCGGAAGGGACCCGGAACTGAGCCCCCGGGCCGGCCGGACCTGAATCCGTGGCGCGCAAGGAACTCTCCGCCCTGAATCTTGACGAGGCCCCGGCCGCCGGGACACCGGTTGAGCCGGCGCGCGCGACCGGGCTGCGTGTCGAGCATATCGCCCGCTCTTTCGGCGCGCGCCAGGTTGTGCGCGACGTCTCCCTGACCCTGCAGCGCGGCGAGGTCGCCGGCCTGCTGGGCCCTAACGGGGCGGGCAAAACCACCTGTTTTTACATGATCACCGGCCTGATCCCGCCGGACTCAGGCACCATCTGGCTGGACGGCGAGGACATCACGGCCCAGCCGATGTATCAGCGCGCCCGCATGGGGCTGGGCTATCTGGCCCAGGAGCCGTCGATCTTCCGGGGCATGACCGTCGAACAGAACATCCGCGCGGTCGCGGAACTGCACCAGTCAGGGGCCGCGGCCGTCGCCGTCGAAACCTCTCGCCTGCTGGAAGAGCTGCGCATAGACCACCTGCGGCACGCCCCGGCGGCGGGCCTGTCGGGCGGCGAGCGTCGACGGGTCGAGATCGCCCGGGCCCTGGCCGGGCGGCCGTCCTTCATGCTGCTGGACGAACCGTTTGCCGGTATCGACCCGCTGGCCATCGCCGACATCCGTCAGGTGATCCGCTATCTGTCCGGTCAGGGCATCGGCGTGTTGATCACAGATCACAATGTTCGCGAGACGCTGGAGATTATCGACCACGCCACGATCATCTCGGGCGGGGCGGTGCTGTTCAAGGGCGCGGCCCAGGACATCATCCGCGATCCCGAGGTTCGGCGGGTCTATCTGGGCGACATGTACGGCTGAACGATCGCGTGTTCGCCGCTCGTTAACCGCTTCCCGGCATTCTGCCTTCAGCAAGTTTCGGGCCACGCCCGACAACGAGGCTGTGGGGGCAATCCGAAGTGATCGGTCAGAGGCTTGAGGTACGGCAGGGCCAGGGACTGGTCATCACGCCCCAGCTGCAGCAGGCGATCAAGCTGTTGCAGCTGTCGAACCAGGAGCTCGACGCCTTCGTCGAGGCCGAGATCGAGCGCAATCCCCTGCTGCAGCGCGAGGAAACCGAAGCCGACACGCCCGACGCCCCTGCCGAACCCGTCTCCACCGACGGGGCCGAGCTGAGTTTTGAGGATGGCCGGGCCCAGGACGGCGAACGCACGCTGGATGCCCGTGAGGACGACGTCTATGGCGACGCCACCCAGGGCGAGCGCGCCACCGACCGCATGGCTGACGAGGCCCAGCCGGGCCTGTCCGACTGGTCCCGCGCCGGCAAGGGTGGCTCCATCGCCGACGGCGAAGGTGGAGAACGGCCCGATCGTCGCGAACTTACCCTGTGGGAGCATTTGCAGGCCCAGGCCTCGTCGGCCGGCTTCGACACCACCGACCACGCCATCGCCCTGGCCCTGATCGACGGAGTCGACGAGGGGGGCTATCTGCGCGCCGACCTGGAGGAGATCGCCGAACGACTGGGCTGCGGTGCCGAACGTATCGAGACCGTGCTGGTTCTGTGCCAGGGCTTCGAGCCGACTGGGGTGATGGCCCGCTCGGTTCCCGAATGCCTGAAGTTGCAGCTGGTCGAGCGCAACCGCTTCGACCCGGCGATGGCGGCCCTGCTCGACAACCTCCAGCTTCTGGCCCGTCATGACCTGTCAGCCCTGCGCAAGGCCTGCGGCGTCGATTCCGAGGACATGGCCGAGATGATCTCGGAGCTGAAGGCCCTGACCCCCCGACCGGGGGCCGGCTTCGGCGGTGATCCGGCCCAGACGGTGATCCCCGACGTGCACGTGCGGCCCGATCCGGCCGGTGGCTGGCGGGTCGAGCTCAATGCCGACAGCCTGCCGCGTCTGCTGATGGACAAGCGCTATCACGGGGTGGTCGCCGCCGGCGCTCGCTCCGAGACCGAGAAAGCCTTCGTCGCCGACTGCGCCGCCCAGGCCAGCTGGCTGGTCAAGTCGCTGGACCAGCGGGCCAGAACCATCCTCAAGGTCTCGTCCGAGATCGTGCGCCAGCAGGACGCCTTCCTGGCCTTCGGCGTCGAATTTCTGCGCCCACTGAACCTGAAGACCGTGGCCGAGGCGATCGGCATGCATGAATCCACGGTCAGCCGGGTTACCTCGAACAAATATGTCTCGACCCCGCGCGGCGTATTCGAGCTGAAATTCTTTTTCACCGCCGCCATCCAGTCGTCGGACGGCGGGGCCCTGCATTCCGCCGAGGCGGTCCGCCATCGCATCAAGACGATGATCGACGCGGAGTGTGGGGACGGGGATATCCTCTCCGACGATCGCATCGTCGAGATCCTCAGCGAGGCCGGAATCGACATCGCCCGGCGCACCGTCGCCAAATACCGCGAGGCCTTGCGGATTCCATCGTCGGTCGAACGCAAGCGGATGGCGCGGACCGGCTGAAACAGCCCCATCGGGGCGACCACAAATTAGTGATCAGCGTTGACACCAAACGCGGTCCGCCGCGTTGTATGGGCATGCAGGTACAGGTTAGCGGCAAACACGTAGATGTCGGCGAAGCGTTAGGCTCGCGCATCACCCTCGAACTCCAGGATGGAGTCGGCAAATATTTCGAACGCGGCGGCTCAAAGGCCGAGGTTGTGGTGTCCAAGGACGGCTACGGCTTCAAGGTCGATTGCTGGGTTCGCCTGGCCTCCGGCGAGGTCATCGTCACCTCGGGCCAGGGCGGCGACGCCCAGGCGGCCTTCACTGACAGTCTCGAAAAGCTCGAAAAGCGTGTTCGGCGATACAAGCGCCGTCTGAAGAACCATCATGCGGGTCCCAGGGGCCTGTCGCCCGAGAAGTCTGAAAACGCCGCCCGCGAAGTGGCGTCGATGACCGTGTTCCGGGATCCGGACTCGGTCGAGGATGAGGATTTCGGCGATTCCAGCCGCGCCGACGAACTGCCGCCCGTGGGCATGGTCATCGCCGAAACCGAGGCCGAAATTCGAACGCTGACGGTCGGTAGGGCCGTGCTGGAACTGGACATGACCGGCTATCCGGTCGTGCTGTTTCGTAACGCCGCCCACGGTGGTCTGTCGGTGGTCTATCGCCGGCCGGACGGCAACGTCGGCTGGATCGATCCTGAGCGAACCCGGGCCGTCAACGGACACCGTTCGGTAAACGGTTCTGGATCATAGTGCTTTCCCTTATGGGGCAGAGCGTCTAAACGGCGCCCGCCCTTCGGGGAATTGATTGCGTAAGAGTCGGGGTTTCGATGGATATCGGTGAGTTGCTTGCCCGGGACGGTGTCGTCTTGCGCAGCGGAGCGTCGTCCAAGCGACAGGCTCTGCATGTGGTGGCTGAGGCTGCCGCCGTGGCGCTTGGCCTGCCCGAGGCGCGGGTCATGGAGGCCCTGCTTGAGCGCGAAGCGCTCGGATCGACGGGGCTGGGATCCGGTGTGGCGGTGCCACACGCCCGGATCGAGGGCCTGGACCGCGTCCTGGCGGTCTTTGTCCGCCTCGATACGCCGGTAGCCTTCGGCGCGGTGGATGATCGCCCGGTCGACCTGCTGTTTGCCCTTTTTGCTCCACCCCGTGACGGAGCCGAGCATCTGCGGGCCTTGGCGGCCGTTTCGCGGGCCCTGCGGTCACCGGAGCTGCGCGAACATCTGCGCAAGGCGCGCACGCCGGATGCCATTCACGCCCTGTTCGTCCGCGAAGCCCCGGCAACGGCGGCCTGACGCGACCCGGCCCCCGCGCGGCGGTTGGGTCTCGTCGGAGCGGTCCTGTCGATCAGTGGCCGGTTCAGGCCTGTTTACGGGATAACGGGGTGCCGCTTGCGGTCAGTGGACCGAGACCGGCTCCAGTTCATGGGCGACCGCCGCCGCAAAGGCGGTCTCGCGGTCTATCATTACGGCCAGACGCTCGCCGTCGGCACCGTGCACGGCGAACAGAATCTGGTCGGGCTGGATATCGAGGCCCTTGATCTCGGTGATCGGGGTGTTGGCCAGGATGTCAGCAGCCTTGATCTCGCGCACATAGACGAGATCGGGCGCGCCCAGTCCGGCAAAATCTTCCTTGGTCATCAGTATCGGCGTCATCCGTGCGCCTCCTTACGATAGATTGAACGCTCGCGAACGCGGGCGGTTCGACGGTGGGCCGTCACTGTCGAGGTTCGACGGGGTTCAGCCCGCCACAATCGGAATACGTTGCACCACGACGGCGTCGTCGGGCCGGCGCAGGTCGACGTGCAGCAGGCCGTGCTCCAGTCGGGCCTCCTCGACCTCGAGGCCGTCCGCCAGCACGAAACTGCGAACAAAGCCGCGTCCGGCGATCCCCCGGTGCAGAAAGGCCGGTTCGGCCTTGCCCGGGTCCTCGCGCTTGCCGGTGATGGTTAGCTGCCGGCCTTCGAGCGTGATGCTCAGGTCGTCAGGCGCAAACCCGGCGACGGCCAGGCTGATTCGAACCGAATCCTCGTCCCGCTGTTCGACATTGTACGGCGGATAGCTCTCGGCCGCGGCCCGGGCGGCCCGGTCGATCAGGGCCCGGGTATGATCGAAACCCAGCAGGAAGGGGCTGTCGAACAGGATTGTGCGTGTCGTCATATCAAGGCCCTCGCAGAAGCGACCTCAGCCCTGCGCCCCCCGGAAATCGGCGAGGCACCGGCTGCACATCCTAGATGGTGAGGGGGGCGGGGCAGGTCAACCGGTCCCGGAAAGGACGAAGGCCCCGCGGTGTCCCGCAGGGCCTTCGATGGTGGAGCTTAGCGGAGTCGAACCGCTGACCTCTTGCATGCCATGCAAGCGCTCTACCAGCTGAGCTAAAGCCCCGAACCTTTCGGTCGGTGCGCCGTATCCCGAAGGGATGGGGTGCGGCGAGGCGGCGGAACCTATGTCAGGGCCTTTCAGGGATCAAGCCCGGTTCCGCCATTTATTTTCGCCCCCGTTCAAACCCGTGTCGCACGGGTTGAACGGGGCCTGAAATCAGTCTTCGTCCTTGACCGGTTTGGCGACTGCGCCCTCGAAGGCGTCGTCGTCCTCATCCTCGATGAAAGGCACGGAATCGTCCTCCTCATCGTCGTCATCGAGCACGTCGTCGTCGCCGTCGGTCGTGTTCATGCCGGCCTCTTCCGAGGCATCAGCGGCCGTATCGTCGTCATCGTCGGGGGTCACGATCGGCTCGTGGCCTTCCTGATCGATTTCCGGCGTCGCGACCGTATCGTCCTCGTCATCATCGTCGGTCGCGGGCTTCTTGACGACGACCTCTTCGGTCTCGGCGTCGTCGGCCGGATAGCCACCCGGACGACCACGACGGCTGCGCAGCTTCAGCGCCTCCTCGGGGTCGAATTCGTGAGCGCATTTGGGACAGTGCGCCGGACGGCGACCGAGATCGTAGAATTTGGCCTGGCAGCTCGGGCAGACCTGCTTGGCACCCAGTTCGGGATTGGCCACGGATGATACCTTTGGCAGGGGGTTGGAATTCGGGCGCGTCCCTTGCCACTCCGGAGCCCCGCTGTCAAAAGCCATCTTCGCGCCGCCGCCTCCGGGCCATGGTCGTCCGTCCACGATAAGAGAGCGCTGCGGGTGTCCACGCCCTTGAAATTGACCGCCCGACCGAGCCCGCCGCTGGCGGGTGCCGTCCGTGCGCCGGGCGACAAGTCGATCTCGCACCGGGCCCTGATCCTGGGGGCGATGGCCACCGGTGTGACCGAAATCGAGGGCTTGCTGGAGAGCGATGACATTCTGGCGACCGCGCGGGCCGTCGCGGCTTTCGGTGCGACCGTCGACCGTCTCGGCGAGGGGCACTGGCGCGTCACGGGGCGGGGCGGGTTCAGACAACCCGCCGGCGTCATCGACTGCGGCAACGCCGGCACCGGCGTGCGGCTGCTGATGGGCGCGGCGGCCGGCTATCCCATCACCGTGACCTTCGATGGGGATGAGAGCCTGCGTAAACGACCGATGGGTCGCGTCATGGACCCGCTCAGGGCCATGGGAGCCCGCTGCGACGGTGATTGTCTGCCCGTCAGCCAGACGGGCGGCACCCTTTCGGCCCTCGACTATGTCCAGACGGTCGCCTCGGCCCAGGTCAAGTCGGCGATCCTGTTGGCCGGCTTCAACGCCGACGGCGTTACGACGGTGTCCGAGCCGGTGAAGAGCCGTGATCACACTGAACGGATGCTGCGCACCTTCGGTGCAGAGGTGGCTGTCGAAGAAAGCGGGTCAGGCTGGCGCGTGCGTCTGCAGGGCGGTCAGTCGTTGACCGGGACCGCAGTGGCCGTCCCCGGAGACCCGTCTTCCGCCGCCTTCCCGCTGGCCGCCGGTCTGATCGTGCCCGGCTCTGGGGTCACGGTCGAAGGTGTGATGCTGAACCCGCTGCGTACCGGCCTGTTCGACACCTGGATCGAGATGGGCGCGGACCTGACCGTCACCAATCGCCGTATGGCGGGCGGTGAAGAGGTCGGCGACATCACCGCGCGGCATTCGACCCTGAACGGCGTGATCGTGCCACCCGCACGGGCCGCATCGATGATCGACGAATATCCGGTGCTGGCCGCGACTGCCGCCTTTGCCCGGGGGCGTACCGTCATGCGCGGCATCGGCGAGATGCGGGTCAAGGAGAGCGATCGCATCGCCCTGATGGCCGCTGGCCTGACCGCCTGTGGCGTCACGGTCGAGGAAGAGCCTGAGGGCTTCACCGTGACCGGCGGCCCGGTCCGGGGCGGTGGGGCCGTGACCACCCATGGCGATCATCGCATCGCCATGAGCCATCTGGTGCTCGGCCTTGCTGCGATCGAACCTGTCACCGCCGACGAACCGGGCATGATCGCCACGAGCTTTCCGGGGTTTGTGGAGTTGATGTGCGGCCTCGGGGCCGATATCGCGGCGTCTGAATGAAAACTCCCCTGATCATCGCCGTCGACGGCCCCGCCGCTTCGGGCAAGGGCACGATCGCCGCCCGGCTGGCGACGACCTATGGCCTGCCGCACCTCGACACCGGTCTGCTGTACCGCGCGGTCGGCATGGGGCTGCTGGATCGGGGCGGTGCCCTGGAGGACGCAGCCCTGGCCGGGACCGTGGCGGCGGCGCTGGATGTCAGCGATCTCAGCGATACCGAACGGCTGACCAGTCGGGGCGCAGGCGAGGCGGCCAGTCGCGTCGCCGGCTATCCCGGCGTGCGCGCCGCCCTGCTCGAGTTCCAGCGTACCTTTGCCGCTCAGACCAGTGGATCTGTGCTGGACGGACGCGACATCGGCACCGTCATTGCCCCGCATGCGACCGCCAAGCTGTTCGTCACCGCCACCCCCGAGGTGCGGGCGCGGCGGCGTTGGCTGCAGTTGACCGGTCGGGGTGAAGCCATCGCCTATGAGGAGATGCTGGCCGACATCATCCGTCGCGATGAGCGTGATGCCGGGCGTGGGGCGGCCCCGATGATCCAGGCAGATGACGCCGTCTTGCTGGATACGACCGATATGGATATAGAGACGGCCTTCGATGCGGCCCGCCGTATCGTCGAGGCGGCGCGCGTCCGACACGGCCTGTAAGGGCTGCGGACAAATCCAACGCGTCCTTCTCGGCTTCCGCGGGCGTTCTGGCTGACTACCGCCTCGCGTCGATACGACTTGCTTCCCATTTTTCTTCACCTCGCGCGGGGCCGTTCGGTCACGCGCCACAACCCATTCAGAAACCCCATAACTCCATGACTGACACACAATCCTTCACCCCCTCGCGTGACGACTTCGCCGCGCTGCTCGACGAACAACTGCAGGGCCGCGACCTTGGCGAAGGCCAGGTCATCCACGGTCTCGTCGTCGGCATCGAAAAAGACGTCGTCATCATCGACGTCGGCCTGAAGACCGAAGGCCGTATCGCGATGCGCGAATTCGGCCAGGGCGACGGCACGGCCCTGCCCAAGGTCGGCGACAACGTCGAGGTCTATCTGGAGCGCGTCGAGAACGCCCTCGGTGAAGCTGTCATCAGCCGCGACAAGGCTCGCCGCGAAGAAGCCTGGACCCGTCTGGAACTGGTATTCGCCGAAGGTCAGCCGGTCATGGGTGCCATCGTCGGCCGCGTGAAGGGTGGTTTCACCGTCGACCTCGGCGGCGCGTCCGCCTTCCTGCCGGGTTCGCAGGTCGACATCCGCCCCGTGCGCGACGTCGCCCCGCTGATGGGCAAGGAACAGCCCTTCGCCATCCTGAAAATGGACCGTCCGCGCGGCAACATCGTCGTTTCGCGTCGTGCCATCCTCGAAGAAGCCCGCGCCGAACAGCGCACCGAGCTGGTTGGTCAGTTGCAAGAGGGTGAAGTCCGCGAAGGCGTGGTCAAGAACATCACCGACTACGGCGCGTTCGTGGACCTCGGCGGCATCGACGGCCTGCTGCACGTCACCGACATGTCGTGGAAGCGCGTTTCGCACCCGAGCCAGGTCCTGGCCGTGGGCGACACCGTCAAGGTCCAGATCGTCAAGATCAACCCGGACACCCAGCGCATCAGCCTCGGCATGAAGCAGCTGCAGTCGGATCCGTGGGATGGTGTCGAAGCCAAATACCCGGTCGGCGCCAAATATACGGGCCGCATCACCAACATCACCGACTACGGCGCATTCGTTGAGCTGGAAGCCGGCGTTGAAGGCCTGGTCCACGTCTCGGAAATGTCCTGGACCAAGAAGAACGTCCACCCCGGCAAGATCGTCTCGACCTCGCAGGAAGTCGACGTCGTGGTTCTGGATGTCGACGCTTCCAAGCGCCGCATCTCGCTGGGCCTGAAGCAGGCCCAGGACAATCCGTGGGATGCCTTCGTGGCTGCCAACCCGATCGGTTCGACCGTCGAGGGCGAGGTCAAGAACGCCACCGAATTCGGTCTGTTCATCGGCCTCGACAACGACATCGACGGCATGGTCCACCTGTCGGACCTCGACTGGAATGTCTCGGGCGAGGAAGCCATCCAGCGCTATCGCAAGGGCGAAACCGTCAAGGCCAAGGTTCTGGACGTCGACGTCGAGAAGGAACGCGTCTCGCTGGGCATCAAGCAGCTCGGCGGCGATCCGATGGAAGGCGACCCCTACAAGAAGAACCAGCAGGTCACCGTCACCGTCACCTCGATCGAGACCGGCGGCATCGAAGTCAAATTCGGTGAAGACGATGCGCCGGTTTCGGCCTTCGTTCGCAAGTCCGACCTGTCGCGTGACCGGGCCGAACAGCGCCCCGAGCGTTACGCCGTGGGTGACCGCGTCGACGCCATGATCACCGGCATCGACAAGGCCACGCGCCGCGTCTCGGTGTCGATCAAGGCTCTGGAAATGAAGGACGAGGCCTCGGCCATCGAACAGTTCGGTTCGTCGGATTCCGGCGCGTCCCTGGGCGATATCCTCGGTGCCGCCCTGCGCGAAAAGGCCGGTTCGAAGGACTCGAAGGAATAGGCCTTCATCCCGGTAGATGAAACGAGGCGGCCGGAGCGATCCGGCCGCCTTTTTCATGCGCGCAAGTCGTTGGCATGTGGTCTGGACTAACGATTTGTGTACGGTTGCTGGCGGTTAACCACCTATTTGCCGTCAAATGACGCAGAACCCCTTTTTCCCCCGACGCGCGAAGGCTAGGGTGGAGCGATCGTGCGGTTGGGTTGCATCTGACGCAGCTCTGAATCGGCGGAATTGGGCAGGGGGCTGATGATGATCAAATCCGAGCTGATCGAGAAACTTGCGGCGGAAAATGTCCACCTGACCCACGCCGAGGTTGAGCGGGTCGTGAACATCGTTCTGGGCCAGATGATCGATTCCCTGGGCGATGGCGGGCGAGTCGAGATCCGGGGCTTTGGAGCCTTTTCGGTTCGCAGCCGACCGGCGCGGGCCGGTCGCAATCCCCGCACCGGCGAGGCCGTCGACGTTCCGGCCAAGGCCGTGCCTTTCTTCAAGAGCGGCAAGGAACTGCGTGAGCGGCTGAATGCGTCGGGCGACGCCTGAGACAGGGATACGCCCGCGTGGGTCTGCTGAAAGAGTTCAAGGAATTCGCCGTTAGGGGCAGTGTCGTCGATCTGGCCGTCGGGGTCATCATCGGGGCCTCGTTCGGCAAGATCGTCACCAGCCTGGTCGAGCAGGTGATCATGCCGCCGATTGGTCTGTTGCTGGGTGGCGTCGATTTTTCCAGGTTGAAATGGGTTCTGGCACCGGAAAACCCGGCGACGGAAGCGATTGAGGAGGTCGCCATCCGTTACGGGGCCTTCATCAATACCCTGGTCCAGTTCGTGATCGTGGCCTTCGTGGTCTTCCTGATGGTCAAGGGCATCAACCGTCTGCGTCGTCAGCAGGCGGCCGAGCCTGAGGCGGCTCCGGCAGTCCCGACCCCGACCGAGGCCCTGCTGACCGAAATTCGCGATGCGCTGAAAGCTCGCCCCAAGGGCTGAGGCCCGGCTCTTTTTTCACCTAGAGACCTGACTGCCCGAGCCCATTTCGCATTTGACTCCGGACTGGATCAGAACAAAGAGTGAACATTCAGTTTCTGGATGCTCATGGACCCGCCACCGCTTTTCTCGAATGCGCCCTATCCCGCCGAGCCGGCGGCGCTGGAAGAGGTGTGCGCGACGGCACCCGGTGACTTGGCGACGGCCTTCGCCTTCGCCCTGTCGCGCGCGCCCGAAGCGGTGCGTCCCGTGGTGTTTCTCGCCGCCCCTCGAGCCTGGCTGGCGGAGCACGGTCGACCTTATGGGCGAGGTCTGCCGGGGGTCGATCTGATCCTGGCGGCGACGTCGACCGGGACCGAGGGATTGTGGGCGATGGAGCAGGCGTTGCGATCCGGGGCGGTGACGATAGCTTTGGGCGGGATCGAGGAGGCCAGCCTGGCCCAGACCCGCAGGCTGGGGTTTGCCGCGCACGAGGGTGGATCGGTCGGGGTGATGCTGCGGCTGCGCGGCGGCGGGCTCAGCGCGGCCCGACGGCGCTGGCGCATCGCGCCCGCGGCCAGTGCAGCCCAACCCGCCGACGTCCGGGCCCCGGGGGCAGGGCGTCTGTGGGCCGAACTGGTGCGCAGCCGCAGCGAGCGGCCGGGCATGTGGATGCTGGAGCAGGCTGATGAGACGCATCGTCTCCGTCTGGCTGATCGACTGGCCGGTGACGGTCTGGGCGCGATCGGCCGGACGAACCTCGCCGCCTGACCCGGCCCTGGCCCCGGCCGTGCCTCTGGCCCTGATCCGCAAGACGGCGCGGGGAGCGGTGATCCACGCCCTGAATCCGGCCGCCCGGGCTGCCGGCCTGCATCGCGGCCAGACCCAGGCCGACGCCCTGGCCATGATCCCGGCCCTGACCTGTCGTCCGGCCGACCTTGAGGCCGACCGAAGCGCCCTGGAGAGCCTGGCGCTCTGGGCCGAGCGCTGGTCTCCGGCGGTCAGTCTGTCGGCGTCGGATGACGGGCTGGACGGGATCTGTTTCGACATGACCGGGGCCGCGCATCTGTTCGGCGGAACGGCCGCCCTGCCGGACCGGATCGGCGCGCGGCTGGCCGAGGCCGGGATCGCCGCGCGGGTTGCCGTGGCTCCGACGACCGGGGCGGCCTGGGCCCTGGCCCGGTATGGCGATCCCGAGCGCCGGACCCTGTCCGTGGATGACGACAGCCTGAGAGCCAGCCTGGCCGGTCTGCCGGTCGAGGCCCTGCGCATCGGCACGGACACCACGGTCGAGGCGCGCCGGTTCGGGCTGAAGCGGATCGGCGACCTCTATCCGATGCCCCGCGCCGGGCTGGCGCGGCGGTTTCGCGATGGCGACGGAGTCGATCTGGTGCGGCGGCTGGATCAGGCTCTGGGCCTCAGTGCCGAGGCTCTGGTGCCGGTCCGCGCCGCGCCGCGCTATCGCGTCTGGGAAGCCCATGCCGAGCCGTTGACCGAGACCGACGGGATCACCGCCCGCCTGCCCGGTCTGGCCGCCGATCTGGTCGCGGCGCTGGAACGGGACGGTCAGGGCGCGCGGACCCTGACCCTGAGCGGCTTTCGCACGGACGGCACGGTTAGCGGACTGTCAGTACGGATGAGCCGTCCTGATCGTGACCCGGTCGTCTGGCTGAGGCTGTTTCGGGAAAAAGGGTTGGAGCGGATCGACCCCGGCTTCGGTATCGACGCCCTGATGCTGAGCGCCGATCTGACCGAGCCGGTGACGGCCAGGCAGACGGAGATGACGGCGCAGGTCGCTGACGACCGCGCCGCGGCCCTGGCCCCGCTGATCGACCGGCTGTCGGCCCGGCTGGGAGAGGGACGGGTGCTCAGGCCCGAGCCGGTCGACAGCTGGATTCCGGAACGGGCCGAGCGGCTGCGTCCGGCCCTGGGTCATGTCACGCCCCTGGCCGATAGCGGCGACGGGCGGCGGCGTCCGGTCCTGATGTTCGATCCCCCGGAGCCGATCGAGGCCCTCGCCGAACTGCCGGACGGGGCCCCGGCCCGCTTCACCTGGCGGCGGGTGTCGCGGCGGGTAAAACGGGCTGATGGACCCGAGCGGCTGTCGCCCGAATGGTGGCGACCGCGTCCCGACGGGCGTCAGGTCCGCACCCGCGACTACTACTGCGTCGAGGACGACGGGGGGCACCGCTACTGGCTGTTCCGCGAGGGTCTGTATGGCCGTGAATACGCCGGCCATGACGATGAGCGCGCGCCATCGTGGTGGATGCACGGGATGTTCGCGTGACGGTCCGGGCGACCGGCTGGAGCGGCGACTATGCCGAGCTCGGGGTCCGGACCAATTTCAGCTTTCTGGAGGGAGCCTCGCATCCGGCTGAACTGGTCGAACAGGCCAAGGCCCTCGGTCTGGCCGCGATCGGTGTGGCGGACGTCAACACCCTGGCCGGGGTGGTGCGGGCCCTGATGGCGGCGGAGACTCAGGATCTTCGCCTTGTGGTCGGCTGCCGTCTGGTCTTCACCGACGGCAGCGAACTGATCGTGTTTCCGCGTCACCGCGCCGCCTATGGACGGCTGTGCCGCCTGCTGTCTCTCGGCAAGAGCGAGATCGTTTCGCCTCAGGCACCCGACGACGGGGAGGATGAGCGGATCATCAAGGGTGAAACACGGCTGACCTTCGACAATGCCTGTATCTTGGGCGAGGGGATGATCGCCCTGGCCGTGGCCCCGGCCCGGCCCGACGTCGCCTTTGAGGTCCGGCTGGCCGGTTGGCGGCGGGCCTGGCCCAACACCCTTTATCTGGCGGTCCAGCCCCTGTGGGACGGACGGGACCGGGCGCGGTTGAACCGTCTGGCGGCCATGGCAGAGCGGACCGGCGCGCCGCTGATCGCCACCAATGCCGTCCTCTATCACCATCCCGACCGCCGTCCGTTGCAGGACGTTCTGACCTGTATCCGCGAGGGCACGACCATCGACCGGGCCGGGCGACGCCTGCAGGCCAGCGCCGAACGCCATCTGAAGTCACCGGCAGGGATGGCGCGTCTGTTCCGGGGGCATGAGGCGGCGCTGGAACGCACCATGGAGGTGGTCAGGGCCTGCAGCTTCTCCCTGCGCGAGTTGCAGTATGAATACCCCGAAGAACCCGTGGCCCCCGGATATTCGCCGCACCGCTATCTGATCCGGCTGACCTTCCGGGGCGCGCGCGAGCGCTGGCCACCGGGCGTGCCGGCCGATGTGGTCGCCACCATCGTCAAGGAGCTGAGGCTGGTCCGGATGCTGGGCTACGCGCCCTATTTCCTCACCGTGCACGACATCGTCCGCTGGGCCCGGGCCGAACCGCGACGAATCTTGTGCCAGGGGCGGGGCTCGGCGGCCAATTCGGTGATCTGCTACTGTCTGGCCATCACCAATGTCGATCCGGCCCAGCAGGCCATGCTGATCGAACGCTTCATCTCGGCCGAGCGCCGCGAACCGCCCGACATCGACGTCGATTTCGAGCATGAACGCCGCGAGGAGGTGATCCAGTATATCTATGATCGGTACGGTCGCGACCGCGCCGCCATCGTCGCCACGGTCATCCACTACCGCCCCCGGTCGGCGATCCGCGACGTGGGCAAGGCGCTGGGGCTCAGCGAGGACGTCACCGCCCGGCTGGCCGACACGGTCTGGGGCTCGCACGGCAGCGAGGTCCGGGACGAGCACGTCGACCGGGCCGGGCTGGGTCGCGACGACCCGCGCCTGAAGCTGGCGCTGGACCTGACCGCCGAGCTGATCCGTTTCCCCCGCCACCTGTCGCAGCACGTCGGCGGCTTCGTCCTGACGCGCGGCCTGCTGACCGAAACCGTGCCGATCGGCAATGCGGCGATGGACCGGCGGACCTTTATCGAATGGGACAAGGACGACATCGATCATCTGGGGCTGATGAAGGTCGATGTGCTGGCGCTGGGCATGCTGACAGCGCTGAAGCGGGCGTTCGGCATGATCGCCGACAGCCATGGCCGGGACCTGGACCTGCACACGGTGCCGCGCGAATGCCCGGCCGTCTATGCCATGCTGCAGAAGGCCGACTCCGTGGGCGTCTTCCAGGTCGAGAGCCGGGCGCAGATGGCCATGCTGCCGCGGCTGCGACCCGAGACCTTTTATGATCTGGTGGTCCAGGTGGCCATCGTCCGGCCGGGCCCGATCCAGGGCAAGATGGTCCATCCTTATCTGAAGCGGCGGGCCGAACGGCGCGAGAAGGGGGCGGCCTTCCGGGTCGATTTCCCGCACCCGGCCCCGGGCATCGGCCGTCCCGACGAGCTGGAGACGGTGCTGGGGCGAACCCTGGGCGTGCCCCTGTTCCAGGAACAGGCGATGAGCATCGCCATGGTCGCGGCCGCCTTCACCGGAGCCGAGGCCAACGGCCTGCGCCGGGCCATGGCCACCTTCCGCCATCTGGGCACCATGCCAGCCTATGAGGACAAGCTGGTTCAGGGGATGGTGCGGCGCGGATACGATCCGGAGTTCGCCCAGAACTGTTTCAACCAGATCAAGGGCTTCGGCGAATACGGCTTTCCCGAGAGCCATGCCGCCTCGTTCGCCCACCTCGTCTACGTCTCGGCCTGGGTGAAATGCTGGTACCCGGATGTCTTCGCCGCCGCCCTGCTGAACAGCCAGCCGATGGGCTTCTACGCCCCGGCCCAGATCGTGCGCGACGCGCGTCAGCATGACATCGAGGTCCGACATCCGGATGTGAATGCCAGCGGGTGGGACAGTGGTCTGGAGCCGGTCCCTGACCGTTCCCACCACGCCCTGCGCCTGGGTCTGCGGACCATCGGCGGCTTTCGTCAGGACTGGGCCCGGGTGCTGGTTGAAGCCCGGCAGGACGGGCCCTTTACCGATCTGGAAGACCTGCGACGCCGGACGCGATTGCCGCCGCCGGCGCTGGATCGGCTGGCCGAAGCCGATGCCTGTGGTTCGCTGGACCTGCCGCGACGTCAGGGTCTGTGGGCGGCCCGGGGCGCTCCGCCGACGTCCAGCGCGCCACTGTTCGAGGCCATGGGCCTGACCGAGAACGACGGGCCCCCACCCGAGGCCTTGCCCCGGCTCAGCGCCTCGGAGGAGGTGGTCGGCGACTACCAGACGATCCGCCTGTCCCTGAAGGGTCATCCGGTCGCCTTCCTGCGCGAGCGACTGACCGCGGCGGGAGCGATGACGGCGGCGGCGATGGCCGGGGTGCCGGACCGCCGTCGGGTCACCGTCGCCGGGGTGGTGCTGGTGCGCCAGCGCCCCGGCACGGCCAAGGGGGTGGTGTTCCTGACGCTGGAGGACGAGACCGGCGGGGCCAATCTGGTGCTGTGGGCCGATGTGTTCGAACGCCTGCGACCGATGGCCATGGGCGCGCGGATGGTGCTGGCCCGCGGGCGGGTGCAGCAGGCCGACGGCGTGACCCATCTGGTGGTCGAGGATCTGGAGGACTGGACCCCGATGCTGGGTCATCTGACCGGCGACGGGCCGTCAGGCCCGGTGGCACCGGGACGGGGGCAGCATCCCCGTGACGTGCGGGTGTTGCCGGGGTCGCGCGACTTTCACTGAGGGGGGAGAGCCGGTTGACCCGACCGACACAGAATATCGGCACAGCACGGGCAGAACCACCGCGCCGCTTCACGACAGGTTACGACTTGTAAAACGTCGATCCTGGTGGTCCTATCGCCGCTTCGTCGGGGAGGCGGGTCGCGAGGGGATCGCAGGCTCATTCCGCAACTCATACGGATCCCCGGGGGTCCGCCATCCAAAGGGTCGGCATGAATATCGTCATCATTCTGGGTATACTCATAACCCTTGTCACCGGCGTGCCGGTGCTGCTGCAGATGCTGAAGCACCATCCACGGGGCCTCATCATCCTGTTCTTCGCCGAGATGTGGGAGCGGTTCTCCTACTACGGGATGCGCGGCATCCTTATCTTCTTCCTGACCCAGCATTTTCTGTTCGATGATGCGATGGCGGGGTCGACCTACGGGTCCTACACCTCGCTGGTCTATCTGCTGCCGCTGGTGGGCGGCATCCTGGCCGACCGCTATATCGGCACCCGCAAGGCCATCGCTTTCGGGGCCCTGCTGCTGGTCGCCGGTCACGGCATGATGGCCCTCGAAGGCAGTCCCGCCACCGAAACCCTGACCTACGGCGGCACCGCCTATGAGGTCGCGGCCGAAGGTCGTGGTGCCAACCGTGACGTCGCCATCGTGATCGACGGTGAAAAATACAGCTTCGGCGCAGCGGAGGGTGGCGGCATCGCCATCGCCGGAATGCCTGCCGGGGCCAGCCTGCCGGCCACGCTGGCGGACGGCTCCTACCAGATGACACAGACGCGGAATACGAATGACATCAACATCTTCTACCTGGCGCTGTCGCTGATCATCATGGGGGTTGGCTTCCTGAAGCCGAACATCTCCAGCATCGTCGGCCAGCTCTATCCCGAGGGTGATCCGCTGCGGGACTCCGGTTTCACCCTCTATTATTACGGCATCAACCTCGGCGCCTTCTGGGCTGCGGTACTGTGTGGCTATCTCGGCCAGACCGTGGGCTGGTGGGCAGGCTTCGGCCTGGCCGGCATCGGCATGGCGCTGGGCTGGGTGGTCTTCGTGCTCGGCAAGCCGCTGCTGCAGGGTCATGGCGAACCGCCGAACCCTGAACTTCTGAAGCGGCCGCTGATCGGTCCGATCAACCGCGAATGGTTGATCTACATTCTCGCCGTTCTCGGTGTCGCCGTGGTCTGGTTCATGGTGCAGCGCAACGCCCTGGTCGGCAATGTGCTGCTGGCGTCGACCGTGCTGTCGCTGGCCGCGATCATCTGGATCATCGTCGGGGTCTGCAAGACCTGGGTCCAGCGTCAGCGCATGATGCTGGCCCTGGTGCTGATCTTCGGCGCGGTGGTCTTCTTCACCCTGTTCGAGCAGGCCGGTACCTCGCTGAACCTGTTCGCCGACCGTAACGTCGACCTGACCATCAGCCCGGTGGCCATGCAGTTCCTCGGCATCACCATCGGCACGCCGGCGCAGATCGCGGCGGCGGGCATCACCCCGTCGGGCTTCTGGATCGACGCCACCATCACGGCGGCCCAGGTGCAGTCGTTCAACGCCGGCTTCATCCTGATCTTCGCCCCGATCTTCGCGGCGCTGTGGGCCTGGCTGGCCAGCAAGAAGATGGATCCGAACCCGACCATGAAATTCGGTCTCGGTCTGGTCCAGGTCGGCCTCGGCTTCCTCGTCGTGGTCTGGGCGGCTGGTTCGGGCATGGTCAGCCCTACCTTCCAGATGCCGTTGATGATCCTGGCGCTGCTCTACATGCTGCATACGACCGGTGAGCTGTTCCTGTCGCCGGTAGGCCTGTCGGAGATCACCAAGCTGTCGATGCCTTCGGTGGTCAGCTTCATGATGGCCGTGTGGTTCCTGGCCAGCTCCATCGCCCAGTTTGTCGGCGGCAAGATCGCCGGCCTGATGGGTACAGAGACCGTCGGGGGTCAGGTTCTGGATCCCCAGGGGGCTCTGGCCACCTCGCTGCAGGGCTTCGACACCCTCGGCAAATGGGGCGTCGGCATCGGTATCGGCTTCATCCTGATCAGTTTCCTGATCAAGGGCTGGGCGCATGCCGTCGGTGGTGACAACCATCCCGGACCGAGTCTGACCGATCGCGGTCAGGAGGATGCGAACATCGCCAGGCCTGAACAGACCTGACGTCAGACCTCTGGCAAAAAGAGGGGGCGGAGCCGAACGGCTCCGCCCCCTTTTTTGTGAGGAATCCCGCGCTCAGAGTGACTTGCGAATCTGCAGGAACAACCACGACCCCCGGGACCGGACGTCGGTCTCGCGATAGGCCAGCGGCGTGCTGTCGCGCGGTCCGGAATGGATGTCCCGCTGACGGCGGGACTCGGCATCGGTCAGATTGTTGACGTCCAGACGGATGCTCAGGTCGTTCGAGGGCTTCCACTGGATGAAGGCGTTGAACCGGGGTCCCGATTCGTTGATCCGCAACTCCCGCACGCGATAGCTGGTGCCGGCGTCCAGATCGCAGCCGTGGTTCATGCCCCACGCCCATCGCCCCCCGTCGAGGTCCTGGGTGAAGGTCACACCGCAGCCGAAACCGTCGTCGCCCGAGAAGCGCCGGGACTCACCGGTCAGCGGGTCCTCAATGTCGGTTTCCCGAACCGCGACCCTCGCCACCAGACGCCCGCCGGGTACGCCGATCCGGTCGACCGGCAGGGTCAGGCGGACCTCGAACTCGGTCTGGGTGCCGGTGCCGATATTGCCCAGGGCCTCGAACCCCCCGATCAGCGGAATGATGTCGATATAGTCCTCGACCACGGCATGGGTCAGCCGCGCACTGAATGCCCCTTCGTCCCAGAACCGGCGTTCGTAGATGGCTTCGTAATAGGTGGTCTTGTCGGGCTCCAGATCGGCGTTTCCGGCCTCGACCTGCCCCAGATCGACCTCTGCCGAAGCGGCAAAGTCGTCAAAATCCAACTGGCCCACCTCGCGTTCGATACGGAAGCGGAACTGATGCTGTGGCGCGGGGATCCAGGTCACCAGAAGGCGCGGCTTGGGATAGACAAAGGACTTGGCCGTGTCGGTGTCACCCGACTGGCGAATCTCCGAGACCTCGACCCGCAGACTCCCTTCGACCGTCAGCTTCGGCGTTGGCTGCCAGGTGGTCTGGCCAAAAGCCTCTCCCCGCAGTTCCTCGACCAGCACGGAGGCCCCCGGCAGGGCGACGGGCAGGCCGTTTTCCTCATAGGCGCTTGCCGTGTCGAGGAAGTTGTAGGCGATTTCGCCCCCGCCCTCGTAGGACCAGCGATCATTGCGCCGATACCGAACCACCCCCCGTCCGATCGTCTCGCCCGAGGTGGAGTCGCTGGTGAACAGTCCTGTCCGTCCCGTGCGGGCAAAGCCGGATTCGACCGATCCGCTCTCCAGACGCTGCAGACCGTTCAGCTCCAGCTCGATGTCCGGACCCAGAGACCGGGTCCAGCGCGCGCCGAACTCACCGTTCAGGGACTCGACGGCCGACTGACTTTGATCGTCGTCGCCCGCACCCGACAGGATGGTCACGGCCTGTTCCCGATCACTGCCGAAGAAGGATGCGACCGCCGTCAGCCGCAGCAGACCCCCGCCCTGCGGACGCTGGATCGCCCCCGATGCCCGTACATTGCGGAACCGGTCCCAGGCGTCGATCCCGGCGTCCTGGACAAGGGAGCCGGACGGATTGAACCGTTGTCGGCGGCCCTGGTTGGTGCCGTCCGTGCGATCAACCGTGGCGCTGATGGCACCCTCGATCTGGTTGTCACCCGCACGGCGCGAATATTCGGCCCGGACGATCGGACCGATATAGCCGTCCTTATAGACGTAGGTATCGAGGGCCAGAACCCGTTCGACCGTGACACTGGTCTTCAGCACCACATTGGCGACGACCGAACGTCCCTGCATATCGATGCCCGGGGCACCGCCCTGGATCAGTTCGATGTGTTCGACGCTGTCGGCTGAAATCCTTTCGAGCAGATTGTCCAGGCCCTCGCTCTTGGTTGAGGGGTGACGTCCGTCGATCAGTGCATTACCGGACGTTCCGGCCAGGCCCCGCGTGCCCGAACTGCCGCTGTTCAGGACGAAGCCGGGCAGGCGCTGGATCATGTCCAGCGCCGTCCGCGGGCGAAGGTCGGCAAAGAAGGCGGGATCAAAGATCAGCACCCCGGGGCGCTCCGGGTCCTGTCGAGCCACGATGCCGGCTCCCGGGCCATTGTCCTGGGCCACAACGGGTGTGGACAGCCCCAGGCAGAGGGCGCTCGTGACTGCGCCCGCCAGCCAGACAGTGGTTCTCATATCGCCTCCCCTGGACGCGACCACCCATACCGCCTGAACCGTCAATCACAGGTTACAAGACGAATAACTAGCCGCTGGTTGTCCCTAGAAGGTCTTGCGCACCCGGATCTGGAAGAAGGTGCGCGGGTCGATCAGCTGGCGATCCACGTAGGCGATCGCCCGGGTGGTGCGGTCGGCATAGACGATCTGCTCAAAGGTCGAGTCGTTCCAGATGTTGACCTGGGCGCGGATCGACAGGCTCGCGGTCGGCTTGTACTCGGCCCAGGCCTCGAAATAGTCGCGCAACAGGAAGGTTCGTTTCTGGTCAGGATCGTAGGTGGGCTGGTCAAACGCCGGCAGGAAGTTGAAACCCCACTGGGCCTTCAGGCTGGTGATGTCCTGCCGGAACTCGATCACGACCTGGCTGGGTCGGACCCGCGAGATCGGCCGGGTCTCGCCGGTGGTTGGGTCGGTGACCTCGGTGTGGTTCCAGGTATTCGATACGGTGAACAGACCGCCGGACAGACCGAGTTTGGTCGTCGGAATCGTGGCTGAGACCGCCAGCTGGTCCAGCGTCCCGTCGCCGATATTGCCGGTGGCGGACAGGCCGCCCGGCAGGGGTATGACGTCGAGCACGTCGATGATCTCGTCGTGCCTGAGGCCGACGCTGACGATCCCCTCTTCCCAGAAGCGGCGCTCCCAGGTCAGTTCGCTGATCCAGCGTTGTTCGGGCTCAAGATCGACGTTGCCCCCGAAAACATTGCCGTTGTTCAGGTCGGCGGAGGCGGCGAAATCACTGAAATCCAGCTGGCCGAGCTCGCGTTCGAAGCGGAAGCGGAACTGGTTGTTCTCCATCGGCGTCCAGGTGGCGAGGAAGCGGGGTTTGGCGAAGAACAGGCTCTTCTCCTGGTCGGCGTCGCCGGACTGGCTGATGGTCGAGCCCTCCAGACGCAGTCCGCCCTCCAGCGTCAATTGGTGGTTGAGGCGGAACGTCGCCTTGCCGAAGGCCTCGCCGCGCGTCTCCTCGACCGTGACCGAGGCTGAGGGTAGCGGGACCGCTACGCCGCCGACGGTGAACGCCTGGTCGATCTCCAGCATATTGTAGGCCAGCTCTCCGCCCGTTTCGAAGGTCAGCCGGGGCGAGCGTTCAAAGCGGAGCAGTCCGCGCAGGATCGTTTCAGAAGTATTTCCATCGTAGCCGAAGACCTTGTCGGGGCTGTCGACGCCATTCAGGCTCTGGCGATAGGACGACGTGCCGCTGAAACTCCTGAACTGGTGGATGAAGCGGGTTTCGAGTTTCCAGCGCTCGCTGAGCGGCCGGGTGTAGACGACCCCGAACTCGCCGTTGTCGCTGTCCTCGTTGTCAAAGCTTTCGCGACGGGCCACCGCCGAGGTCTGCAGCTGCTGGCCGTGCCAGTCGTTGATGCCATAGCGGGCGGTCAGATCGATCTTGCCCCCGGCCAGTGGCCCCGAATAGTTGCCGCGGATTGAGTCACCACCGCCGTAGCCGTCGGTGTAGATGCTTTCGTCGCGGAGCACCGCGCCATTGGCGTCGGTACGCACGACCCGGCCGGTGCCGTTTGAATCGCTCGACCCGATGCCGTCGCTGAGGGTCAGGCCCCAGCTGCGGTCACCTTCGCTGGCAGTGAACTGATAGTTGGCTCCGAACAGGTCCTGACCACCGTCGTACAGGCTGGCGTAGGTGGTCAGGATATGTTGTCGCGAGCTTTCGGACTTGAGGATCACATTGGCGACGACCGAATAGCCCTGCATGTCGATGCCGGGGGAACCGCCGCGGATCAGTTCGATACGCTCGACCTGGCTGGCGGTGGTCCGCGACAGCACGTTGGATCCGGTGTCGTTCTTGGAGGCCGGACGCGCGCCGTTGATCAGGACATTGCCGACCGACCCTTCGAAGCCGCGGCTGCCCGAACCGTCATCGACCGAGAAGCCGGGGACCCGGTTGACCATGTCCAGGGCAGTATTGGGTTGCTGCTCGGCGAAGAAGTCGGGCGTGAAGACCAGGACGCCGGTGCCGGCGGGGTCCGGGGTGGCGGCGCTCGCTGCCGTGGGAGCGGGCCCGCCGGCCGGAGCCTGGGCGAGGGCCACGCCTCCGCTGAACAGGATCGCCGTGGTCGCCAGCAGCAAGGATTTGGTCATCGTGGAATTTCCCTCATCGAACGAGGGCTGGTGTGACGTCACGACGCAGGGAGTTCTAGTTACAAGGCGGAAAGGTGGATTAAATCGACGACATGATTACAGAACGGTCATATTTCCGAACAGTAATCCCGAACATTATTTCGCCATAATGTGCAGCTGAAGATGGTAATACTTAACTGCAGCGCGGCGTTGTTCTAATTCGCCAGCCTGTCGAGGTGCGGTCGGGTATTCTAAACCGCCGTCCCGCCGACGGTCAGGCCGCCGATCTTGAGGCTGGGCTGGCCGATGCCGACGGGCACGCCCTGGCCGCCCTTGCCGCACACGCCGACGCCGGGGTCGAAGGCGAAGTCGTCACCGATCATGGTGATGTTGGTCAGGGCCGTGGCCCCGTCGCCGATCAGGGTCGCGCCGCGCACCGGGGCGGTGATCTTCCCGTCCTCGATCAGATAGGCCTCGGTGCACTGGAACACGAATTTGCCGTTGGTGATGTCGACCTGGCCGCCGCCGAAATTGGCCGCATAGAGACCGCGCTTGGTCGAGGCGATCATATCCGCCTGTGAGGCGGAGCCGCCTTCCATGAAGGTGTTGGTCATCCGCGGCATCGGCATGTGCGCGAACGACTGGCGCCGGCCGTTGCCGGTGGCGCGCTGTCCCAGCTGACGGGCGCTGAGCCGGTCGTTCATCAGCCCGACCATGATGCCGTCCTCGATCAGCACCGTGCGCGAGGTCGGGGTGCCCTCGTCATCGACCGATAGCGAGCCACGGCGTCCGGGGATCGAGCCGTCGTCGACCACGGTGACGCCCGGGGCGGCGACGCGCTGGCCCATCTTGCCGCTGAACACCGACGAGCCCTTGCGGTGGAAGTCGCCCTCGAAGCCGTGACCGACGGCCTCGTGCAGCAGCACGCCGGGCCAGCCGGCCCCCAGCACCACATCCATCTCGCCCGCGGGACAGTCGACCGCCTCGAGGTTGGTCAGGGCCTGGCGCAGAGCCTCGTCGACCTGACCCTGCCAGCGCTCGGGGGCGATCCAGGTCTCGAATCCGGCCCGGCCGCCCGCGCCGGACGAGGCGCTCTCGCGGCGACCGTCCTTCTCGACCGTGATCGAGACGTTGAGCCGGACCAGCGGGCGGATGTCGCGCACGGTCAGGGCGTCGGCGCGCAGGATCTCGATGGTGCGCCGTTCGCCGACGATCGAGGCCGAGACCTGGACCACGCGTGGGTCGCGGGCGCGGGCCCAGGCGTCAATCTCACTGAGCAGGGCGATCTTGTCAGAGAACACCGGCGCGGCGAGCGGATCGATCGCATCATAGAGTTGCTGGTTGGTGGCGCGCGGCCCCTCGGCGACGACAGCGGCGTGACCCTGTTTGGCCAGGGCGGCGCTGTCGGCGGCCCGGCGCAGGGCGGCGGCGCTGATCTCGTTGGCGTGGGCATAGCCGGCAGTTTCCCCGGCCACCACGCGCAGGCCGAAGCCTTCGGTGGCGTCATAGGCGGCGGCCTTGAGCCGGCCGTCGTCGAACACCAGTGATTCGCTCTCGGAGCGTTCGAGGAACAGTTCGCCGTCATCGGCTCCGTGCAGAGCCCCTTGCAGGATGGACAGGGCCTCGTCGGGATCGACGCCGGCGGCCTGAAGGATGGGGGTCGGTGAAACAGATGCGGTCATGGGCCCTAAGTAGGGACTGAGGTCGCCCTCGTCTAATCGCCGGTCCGATGACACGAAAAAGGCGGCGACCACGGGACCGGTCGCCGCCTCAGCTGTCCGTTCCGGAGCGACCGGTCGGGATCAGCGTTCGTGAATGTCGCCCGAGCCCGAGACGTTGCTTTCCAGCTTGGCCGGACGGGTGGTCAGGGTGATGTCGCCCGACCCGGCGATCGACAGTCGTGCCGTGCCGGTGGGCCCGACGCGGGCCTCGCCGGAGCCCGAAATGCCGACAGTGGCGTCGGTGGTGACCATGTCCGAGAGATCGGCCTCACCGGAGCCGGCGATGTCGAGGTCCAGAGTTGTGGTCTTGCCGGTGGCGGTGACGTCGCCGCTGCCGGAGATGTCGATCGACAGGGTCGGCTGGTCATAGTCCCGGATGGTCAGGGACTGGGACCCGGCAAGATTGAAGCGGGTGACCGAGGGAGCAGTAACGACGATCTTCAGGTTGTCGCGGTCATTCCAGGCCGAGAAGCCTCCGGCCCGCCAGCGAACGGTGATCTCGTCGGGGCCGTCGGCCGTGATACGCCCGTCCTTGATCTGGACCCGGTCGACGATGGTCTGGGAGCCGGTGATGACGACCCCGGCCTCGGGGCCCTGGACGTAGGTCACGTCGGCGGGAAGATTAACCGACAGTCGGTCGCCGCCGGTCCAGGCCATGGTGCGGGTCACGGCCGGGCTGCGTTCGCCCGTTACGCTCTCGATACGGATCAGGTCGTCGCCGTCCTGGAAGACCCAACTGCCGCCGTTGCGGTCGAGGTCACGGGCCACGAGACCGGCGGCCCCGGACAGGCTGGCGATGGCCAGCACCAGGGCAGCCCCGGCGATGATGAGAAGGGTGCGGATCATGCCGGCTCTCCCGGGTTCTGGGCTGTGTTGGACTCAAGCGCCGGCTTTAGCAGCCGGTAGTGGAGGCGGGCGAACCAGACGAGGGCGTTGACCAGCAGTACGGTCAGGATCGCCAGAATGGCTCCCGCCGCAGTGGCTCCGGCCATCGTTCCGAGCCCGGCCAGCAGGGCTGCCAGACCACCGCCGGGCAGGCCGGCGAACGGGCCGGCGACGATCAGCACACCCCCGGCGAAGAACAGGGCGATAACGGCGATGAAGAAGCCGATCAGGGTGCCGATCACCCCCATCAACAGGGGCAGCAGAAAGATGATGTCGATCGCGCCCAGACCGAGGACGGCGAAAACGGCCCCGGCCGCGGCCGAGGGGTTTTTTTCCTGCTGCCAGCGCTGGATGCCGGCTTCAGCCTTCAGTTCGCGGGCGAGTCGCTCGGGATGCCCAAGGGCAGCGGCGACCTCGGCCTCGCTGCGTCCGTCGGCGGCACCGTCGTCAAAATGGGCGTCATAGTCGCTGAGTATCTCGGCGGCTGTGGAGGTCGGCAGGCCAACCAGCCCGCTCTTCAGCCGGGCCATGAAATCGGCACGGGTCATTGGGCGTCTCCGGTCTCTGAAGGGGTGGGGGCGGTCCTGGCGGGCGGTGTGTCGGCAAGGACGCCGTCAACGGCCCGGACAAAGGCGCGCCATTCGTCGCTCTGGGTCGCCAGGGCATCAGTGCCGGCGGCGGTGAGTCGGTAGTATTTCCGCGACGGGCCGCTGGATGATTCGACCAGATAGGTCTCGACCAGTCCATCGGACTGCATGCGGCGCATCAGCGGATAGATGGTGCCTTCACCCATATCGATGGCGTCGGCGAGTCGGCTGGCGATCTCATAGGCGTAGCTGTCCGCCCGGGCGAGGAGGGCCAGCACACACAGGCTGAGCACCCCCTTTTTAAGCTGTATCTCGATGGTTTCAGTCACATCGGTGTCTCCTGCGTTATCTTTTGTCTATCGCAAGGTATCGTGTCTCACAAGGTAGCTATCCAAACATGACAGCGAATTAATCGATCGCACAATGGGGCGGTGCGGCGTCATGGGCGCGTCAATCGCTTGGCAAGACGAAGGTGAGCCGATATGGACCGGCCTTGAAACCGTCGTGGGCGTTCCGTCCCGGCCTTCACCTGCGACCCAGTCGCAGGCGTCTGCTGCAGAACAAATTGATGAGGAAGTCTCGAATGGGGAAGGGCACGCGAGCCAGAGGGTCGTTGATGACTCTGGTCGGAGGCGCATTCGCCTCCATGACCCTGGCCGTATTCGCCGCGTCGCCGGCCTGGGCGCAGGATCGCATGGGCCAGCCCACGCCGGGCGGCATCGACCTGCAACCGGCCGCGTCGCCGCTGAAGCATGAAGCGATCTGGTTCCACAATGTGGTCCTGATGCCGGCAATCGGTTTCATCAGCCTGCTGGTGCTGGGCCTGATCATCTGGATCGCCATCCGCTACAACAAGAAGGCGAACCCGGTGCCCGCGCGCTGGAGCCACAACACGGCGATCGAGGTCATCTGGACTGTGCTGCCGGTGCTTATTCTGGTGGTCATCTCGCTGTTCTCGTTCCGCCTGCTGTTTTCCTATGAGGACATGCCGGACCCCGATCTGACGGTGAAGGTCACCGGCAACCAGTGGAACTGGGCCTATGAATATCCCGATCAGGGCGTGGCAGAATTCATCTCGACCATGATGTCCGAGGAAGAGTCGCCGCCGCAGCTGTATCGCCTGGCCGCCAACGAGCCGATGGTCGTGCCCGTCGGCAAGACGGTCCGGGTTCTGGTCACCGCCTCCGACGTGATCCACGCCTTCGCCATGCCGGCCTTCGGCCTGAAGACCGACGCGGTCCCGGGCCGGGTCAACGAGACGTGGTTCCGGGCCGAGCGTACCGGCAACTTCTATGGTCAGTGCTCGGAGCTGTGCGGCGTCGATCACGCCTTCATGCCGATCCAGATCAATGTCGTCACCGAGGCCGAGTTTGCGGCCTGGGTCGTTGGCAAGGGGGGCTCGATGACGCCGCTCGCCGCCGCTGCCCCGACCGAGACCCCCGCCCTGGCCGCCGCATCGGCGACCCCTTCCGCTGCTGAGCCGGCTGTCGCCGCGCCGGCTGCCCAGTAACGCTACGCGAGAGCCCCAAAGACCATGGCCACCGCAACTCTCACCCCGGACGCTCACGGTCACGACGACCATGATCACAAGCCGGGCTTCTTCACCCGCTGGTTCCTGTCGACCAATCACAAGGACATCGGCACCCTGTACCTGTTGTTCGCCATCATGGCGGGCATCGTGGGTGGAGCCCTGTCGGGCCTGATCCGCTGGGAGCTGGCAGAGCCGGGCATCCAGATCTTCCGGGAAGGGTCGGGCATCTGGCTGCTGGGGCTCGTTGAGCAGTCCAAGCACGGTTACAATGTCACCGTCACCGCCCACGCCCTGATCATGATCTTCTTCATGGTCATGCCGGCGATGATTGGCGGCTTCGGCAACTGGTTTGTGCCGCTGATGATCGGTGCGCCGGACATGGCCTTCCCACGCATGAACAACGTCTCCTTCTGGTTGCTGGTCGCGGCCTGGGTCCTGCTGGTCATGTCGATGTTCGTCGACGGTGGCCCCGGCCAGGGTTTCGGTGGCGGCTGGACCCTCTACCCGCCGCTCTCGACCTCGGGACACACCGGGCCGGCGATGGACCTGGTGATCTTCTCTGTGCACGTGGCGGGCGCCAGCTCGATTCTCGGTGCGATCAACTTCATCACCACGATCTTCAACATGCGGGCACCGGGCATGACCCTGCACCGGATGCCTCTGTTCGCCTGGTCGGTGCTGGTTACCGCCTTCCTGCTGCTGATCTCCCTGCCGGTTCTGGCCGGGGCCATCACCATGCTGCTGGCGGACCGCAATTTCGGCACCAGCTTCTTTGACCCCGCCGGTGGCGGCGATCCGGTGATGTTCCAGCACCTGTTCTGGTTCTTCGGTCACCCGGAGGTCTACATCCTGATCCTGCCCGGGTTCGGCATCATCAGCCACATCGTCTCGACCTTCTCGCGCAAGCCCATCTTCGGCTATCTCGCTATGGCCTACGCCATGGTCGCCATCGGCTTCGTCGGCTTCATCGTGTGGGCCCACCACATGTATACGGTCGGCATGAGCGTGAACCTGCGCGCCTATTTCATCGCCGCCACGATGATCATCGCGGTGCCAACGGGGGTGAAGATATTCAGCTGGATTGCCACCATGTGGGGCGGCTCCATCAGCTTCAAGACGCCCATGCTGTGGGCGATCGGCTTCATCTTCCTGTTCACCATCGGCGGCGTGACCGGCGTGGTTCTGGCCAATGCGGCGATCGATTACAGCCTGCACGACACCTATTACGTCGTGGCCCACTTCCACTATGTGCTGTCTCTCGGGGCCGTGTTCGCCATCTTCGCGGGCTTCTACTACTGGTTCGAGAAGATGTTCGGCGTGAAATACAACGAGTTCCTCGGAGCCGCCCATTTCTGGATCATGTTCATCGGTGTGAACCTGGTGTTCTTCCCGCAGCATTTCCTCGGCCTGCAGGGCATGCCGCGGCGCTACGTGGATTATCCGGAAGCCTTCACCCTGTGGAACCAGGTGTCGTCGGTCGGCTATGTGATCACCATCGCCGGCGTCGGCGTCTTCCTGATCATGCTGGCCGAGGCGGCGATCCGTCGTCGTCCGGGCGTCGCCAATCCCTGGGGCGAAGGGGCCACCACCCTGGAGTGGACCCTGTCCTCGCCGCCGCCGCATCACCAGTTCAATGAACTGCCGGTGGTGAAGTCGGACGAGCACTGATCCCGAACGGATACCAGACCCAGGGGCCGCTCTTTCGATACCGGAAGAGCGGCCCTTGCCTTTTGAAGACCTGATCATGACCAGCCGCAGCACCGTCCCCGTCGTCTCGACCGCCCAGCCGGAGGATTTCTTCCAGCTGCTGAAACCGCGCGTCATGTCGCTGGTGGTGTTCACGGCGGTGACAGGCCTGGTCGCGGCCGGAGGGCATCTGGACCCGATCCTGGCGGGCATCGCCATCCTGTGCATCGCTGTCGGTGCCGGCGCGGCCGGGGCGCTGAACATGGCCCTGGAAGGCGAAGCCGACGCCCTGATGCGCCGCACGCGCGGACGTCCTGTCGCCGCCGGACGGATCAACCGCAACGACGCCCTGACCTTCGGCGTCGTCCTGTCGATCTTCTCGGTCATGCTGCTGGGCATGGCGACCAACTGGCTGGCCGGCGGCCTGCTGCTGCTGACCATCATCTACTACGCCGGTTTCTACACCCTGCTGCTGAAGCGGCGGACACCGCAGAACATCGTCATCGGCGGTGCGGCGGGGGCCTTTCCGCCGGTGATCGGCTGGGCCGCGGCCACCGGTCAGGCTCCGTGGCAGGCCTGGCTGCTGTTCCTGATCATCTTCCTGTGGACCCCGCCGCACAGCTGGGCCCTGGCCCTGTATTCGGCCGGCGATTACGCCAAGGCGGGCATTCCGATGATGCCGGTGGCGCGGGGCGCGAAATCGACCCGGTTGCAGATCCTGATCTACAGTCTGGTGTTCGTGCCGGTGGCGATCGCTCCGGGCCTGCTGGGTCTGGGCGGGACCCTGTATCTGGTGGTGTCCGGCGTCGGCGGGCTCGGCTTTCTGGGTCTGGCGGTGCGCCTGTGGCGCTCGCGCGCGGGCGATCAACCGGACAAGGCCGAGGCGGTGGGGCGAGAGGCCGCATTGTATGATGTGCGCGCGGAGGCCAAACCTGCGCGTAATCTGTTCGCCTTCTCGATCCTGTACCTGATGGCGCTGTTCGCGGCGTTGCTGGTCGAAAAGCTGTCCGGTCTGGGATTTTAAGCCATGCGTCTGAGCCCTGAGCAACTCTCCGCCCGCAAGAAGCGCAATGGTGCCATCGCGGGCGTGCTGGTGGCCTTTATCGTGCTGATCTTCACGGTCACCGTGCTGAACCTGAAGCGCAACGTCGAGGCCAGCGCCGCATTGAATGCGGCTGCAGTGGTGGCGACGCCGTGAACCGAACCAATGGAGTTGCCCTCGCCTGTGCGGCGACAGCGGTGCTGATGGTGGGCGCGGCCTTTGCCTCGGTGCCCCTGTACCGGATCTTCTGCCAGGTCACCGGATTCAACGGCACAGTTAGCCGGGCCGAACAGGCCCCGACAACGGTGCTGGATGAGACCCTGCTGATTCGCTTCGACACCAATGTTCGCGACCTGCCGATGCAGTTCCGTGCCGAACAGGTGGCCCAGAGGGTCCAGGTCGGTGACACCGGTCTGGCCTACTTTGACGTGACCAACACCTCGGACCAGCCGATCCACGCCACCGCCGCCTACAATGTCGTGCCCGAGCGGGCCGGTCCCTATTTCCAGAAGCTTCAGTGCTTCTGTTTCGACAGCCAGACGATCGCGCCCGGCGAGACGCAGAAATTCGCGGTCCAGTATTTCGTGGCCCCCGAGATCGCCACGGACCGCGAGGGCCGCGGTGTGCGGGAAATCACGCTCAGCTACACCTTCTTCCCGACCAAGGGTGAGCAAACGGCCTCCCTGGCTTCTGCCACTGGCGCTGCCGGGTAGCGGACGCTATAGCCCACACAACGACTATCGACGATTCAAGAGACCCACTGATGGCCGACGCCCACGCTGCTCCGCACCACGACTACCACCTCGTCAACCCCAGCCCCTGGCCGCTGGTGTCGTCCATCGCGGTCACGACCATGATGATCGGTGCCGTCGTCTGGATGAAAGGGCTCGTGCCCGCCGAATCTGACGCGGTGACGGCCGCCCTGTTCGGGCCCGGCAAGGCCGCCCTGTTCTTCGCCGGTCTCGCCGGCGTCCTGCTGTCGATGTTCGGCTGGTGGGCTGATGTGGTGAAGGAAAGCCGCGGCGGCGACCATACCCCGGTCGTCTCGATCGGCCTGCGCTACGGTATGATGCTGTTTATCGCCTCCGAGGTGATGTTCTTTGCGGCCTTCTTCTGGATGTTCTTCGACATGGCCGTGTTCAATGAAATGCGGACCGAGATTCCAGCCGTCGCCGGCTGGACCGACACCGCCGCCGCCTGGTCGACCTGGCCGCCCAAGGGCGTCGAGACGCTGGACGCCTGGCAACTGCCACTGCTGAACACCGTGATCCTGCTGCTCAGCGGCACGACGGTGACGTGGGCCCACCACGCGCTCCAGGTCGGTGACCGCAGCGCGGCCAAGCTGGGCCTGCTGATCACTGTGGTCCTGGGTGTGCTGTTCACCGGCGTGCAGGTCTATGAGTACCAGCACATCCTGCATGAGAACCTGTTCTTCAACGCCGAGGCCGCCAACGCCGGCCTCTACGGCTCGATCTTCTTCATGACCACGGGCTTCCACGGCTTCCACGTCCTGGTCGGCACCATCTTCCTGTTGGTCTGCCTGCTGCGCCTGATGGCCGGGCAGATGAGCCCCGAGAAGCATTTCGGCTTCGAAGCGGCCGCCTGGTACTGGCATTTCGTCGATGTGGTCTGGCTGTTCCTCTTTGTCTTCGTCTACGTCACCTTCGGGTGACGGAAGGCCCGCTTCTCAAGCCTCGCGCGCCGGCGCGGATCTTCCCGATCCGCGCCGGACTGCTTTGCCGCTGCCCTCACTGCGGGCAGGGCAAACTGTTCAAGGGGTTTTTGAACGTGACCGACCAATGTCCGGTCTGTGGCTATGATTTCACCGGGATGAACACCGGCGACGGCGCGGCAATCTTCGTCATGCAGATTGCCGGCGGCATCGTGGTGTTCGGAGCCCTGTTCGTTCAGGTTGCCTACAATCCGCCGATCTGGGCCATGCTGATGGTTGCCCTGCCGCTGGTGGCGGGACTGTCGCTGGGCCTGATGCGCCCGGCCAAGGGGGTGATGGTCGCCTTGCAGATGCGCAACAAGGCCGCGCAGGTCCACAATGACGATTTCTGAGACATCTCGACGGGCGCGGTTTCCGTGGGTTCTGACCCTCGTTTCGGCCCTGATGCTGGCGTTGCTGATCGGACTCGGGGTGTGGCAGGTTCAACGCCTGCATTGGAAAGTGGGCCTGATGGATCAGGCTGACGCCGCAGCGGCCCTGGCCCCGGTGCCGATCGCCGCGCTGCCGACCGGCCGTGATCGGGAGTTTCGCCAGGTCATCATCGATTGCCCCGGCCTGGCCATGTCCCCCTTTGTTGAACTGCAGTCGATCCTGGACGGCGAGGCCGGGGTGCGGCTGATCTCGGCCTGTCCGGAGCCCGCCGCGCCCGGGCGGCCCGAGACCGGGGTGCTTCTGGTCGACCGCGGCTTTGTCGCTGAATCCGTGTCGGCCCGCCCGCGGGTGACGCGCGACGGCCCGCCGGTTCGACTCGTCGCTGTGATACGGACCGCCTCGACGCCGGGGCTGATGGCCCTGCCGCCCGAAGGCAGACATTTCTATGCCCGCGACAATGCCGCCATGGCCCGGGTCCTGGGTGTGACAAGTCTGGTCGGGCCCGAAACCCTGTATGCCGTCACCTCGACCAATCCGGACTGGCCGGCGCTGCGCCCGTCGGTGCCGCCGGTCGCCTTTGCCAACAATCACCTCGGCTATGCCCTGACCTGGTTCGGTCTGGCCCTGGTCCTGATCGGGTTCTACATCGCCCTGGTCCGTCGAAAGCTGAAATCCTGACCGCAACCCTGCACACCCTGTCCAACGGCATCCGGCTGGTCTGTGACCCGATGCCCGGACTGCGGACCCTGGCCCTGACCGTGGCGGTGCGGGGCGGGGCACGATGGGAGACTGAGGCCGAGTCGGGCTGGTCCCACCTGCTCGAACACCTGGTGTTCAAGGGGGCCGGTGACATGGCCGCACGCGAGATCGTCGAGCGGATCGAGGCCGAGGGGGGCTCGATCAATGCCGCGACCGGCTATGAGCGCACCAGTTTCGAGGTCCGGGCCCTGGACGGCTCCCTGCCGCTGGCCATGCAGGTCATCGCCGACCTGGTGTTTCGCCCGACGCTGGACCCGGTCGAGATCGAGCGCGAGAAGGACGTCGTCGCCCAGGAGATCGCCGAGGCCTTCGATACCCCCGACGACCATGTGTTCGAGATGGTCCAGACCCGCGCCTTCAGTGGTCAGTCTCTGGGCCGGCCCATCCTGGGTTCGGTGGCCAGCCTGGCCCCGGTCACCCGCGACAGCATCGGGGCCTGGCGCACGCGGCTCTATTCGCCGGACCGGATGGTGATCGCCGTGTCCGGCGCGGTGGACGAGGCCGAATTTCTGGCCTTGGCCGAGCGCACCTTCGGCACGGCGGTGGCGACCCCGGCCGATGCCCCCGCGCCCGCGGTCTTCACCGGCGGAGAGGCCAAATTGTCCCGGCGCATCGAGCAGGCCAATCTGGTGTTCCAGCTGCCGGCTCCCGGCGTCCGCGATCCGGCTTATTCGGCGGTGCGGCTGATGGCCGAAATCCTCGGCGGGGGCATGGCCTCACGCCTGTTTCAGAGCGCGCGTGAAGAGCGGGGCCTGGCCTATGCCATCGACGCCTATCACGAGCCCTATGACACCGAGGGTGTGCTGGGCATCTTTGCCGGAGCCTCCGCCGACCGGGCCGAGGAGCTGGCCCGGGTTTGCGCTACCGAGATTCGCGCCCTGGCCGACGATGGTCCGACCCCTGCCGAGTTGGCCCGGGCCAAGGCTGTGCTCAACGCCGGACTGTGGATGTCCGACGAAAGCCCTGCGGGGCGGGCCGGCCGCCACGCGGCGCAAACCCTGATCTTCGGGGGCCCCATCGGCTCCCAGACCATGGCCGACCGGGTGCTGGCCCAGACGGTCGATGACGTGCGGACCGTAGCCCGGGACCTGCTGGTGCCGGGTCGGACGGCCAGTGCGGTGCTGGGGCCACGTGCCGCCGCCCGCGCGGGTACGGTGTTCCGCGACGCCCTGTTCGGCTGAGCGATCCGGGGCTAGTCTGCGACCATGGCGTTGTTCGACTGGATGCCCGAACCGATCGGGACGGTGCTGGAAGGCGATGGCGTGGTCCTGCGCGCGCCCCGGCCCGGTGACTATGCGGCCTGGTCGGGCCTGCGTTCAGGTTCGCGTGACTATCTCCAGCCGTGGGAGCCACTGTGGCCCCAGGACGATCTGAGTCGGGCCGCCTACCGCCGTCGCATGATCATTTATTCGCGTGAGATCGAACTGGGCAACGCCTGGCCGTTTTTCATCTTCGCGGTGGGGACCGGGGATCTGGTCGGGGCCGTCACCCTGTCCAACGTCCGTCGCGGTGTCGCCGATATGGGCACGATCGGCTACTGGGTTGGTGAGCCGTTCGCCGGCCATGGCCATGCCACAGCGGCGGTGCAGGCGCTGGTCGCCTTCGCCTTCGGGCCGCTGAACCTGCACCGGATCGAGGCTGCCTGTGTTCCCGACAACCTCGCCTCGCGCCGGGTGTTGGAAAAGGCGGGATTCATCCACGAAGGATTGGCCCGGGCTTATCTTAAAATTAACGGGGACTGGGCAGATCATCTCCTGTTCGGCTGTGTGAATGACGCAGCGGAGCATAGCGACGGCCAGACGCCGTCATGACAGGGGTCGGACAAGCGTTTTGAATACTCGGCCCAGATCTCTGGCGTGGGACGCGACGACCGCCATCGAGGCTCTGGCCGCGGCCGATACTGCGCTGTGGATATGGACACCGGCCGAGGATCAGATGCGCTTCACCGGGGCGACCCGGTCGCTGGGGCTGGGACCGCTGGCACCCGAATGTTCCGGTGCCGCATTCACCGCCGTGGCCATCCCCCAGGATCGGGCCCTGGCCGAACGAATTCTCAAACCCCAGGCCGAAGGCTCGGAAGTCGCCATCCGCCTGCGTATGCGCGATTCCGAAACCTGCCTGTGGCGGGGGGTCTGGCTCGAGGACGGGCTCAGGGCCGCCGGCGTGGTGGCGCTGGAGACCAAATTCGCCGGGGGAAACCTGGACAGCCTGACCGGCCTGCTGGACCGCCGGACCTTCCTGAACCGGGCGGCCGAGATGCTGACCCAGCCGGGTGAGTATGACCTGATCGTCGCCGACGTCGATCGCCTGCGCCGACTCAATGAGGCCCTGGGTCACGAGCGCGCCGACATGGTGCTGGCCGCCCTGGGCTCACGTCTGTCGGCGGCCTTTTCGCTGGACGTCCTGCCGGCCCGGGTGGGCGAGGACGAGTTCGCCGTGCTGATCCCCCGCGGACCCGGCAATCCGTCCGAGCGGCTGCGCCAGGCGGTCGAACAGCCGTTGCGCATTGCCGGTTTTGACATCTATCCGACCGTGGCCATCGGTGCGGTCTCGGCCGAAGGCGGGCCGGATGCGTCGGATGTGGCCGAACTGCTGCGCCGGGCGGAGCTGGCGGTCGAGCAGGCCAAGACCGCGGGACGGGGCGGGGCCGCTGCCTATGGCCGGGCGCTGGAAAGCGACAGCCTGTCGCGTCTCGGTCTTGAGGCCGACCTGCGCAATGCCTTCCTGCGCGGCGAGATCGAGCCCTTCTTCCAGCCGATCGTCAACCTGAACACCGGGGCCGTCGCCGGCTTTGAGGCTCTTGCCCGCTGGCGTCACCCGACGCGCGGCCTGGTTCCGCCCGACGACTTCCTGGGCCTGACCGAGGAAATGGGCCTGATGAACGAACTGGGTCTGCTGATGATGACCCGGTCGGCCCGGCAACTGGCAGAGTGGCTGAAGCGCCATCCTGCGGCCGGCAAATTGTTCTGCAGCGTCAATCTGTCGGTCGGCGAGATCGAACGTGCCAACTTGGTGGAGGACGTCGCCCGTATCATCGACGAGACCGGCCTGCCGCGGGGGGCGCTGAAGCTCGAGGTCACCGAGGGCGACATCATGCGCGATACGGCCCAGGCGGCCGAGGTGCTGACCCGGCTCAAGGCCGCCGGGGCCTCGCTGGCCCTGGACGACTTCGGCACCGGCTTCTCGTCGCTGGCCTGGCTGGCCAAGCTGCCGTTCGATACGCTGAAGATCGACCGCTATTTCGTCCTGACGATGGACAAGGACGAGGGCTCGGCCAAGATCGTCAAATCCGTGGTCAACCTGGGCCGCGACCTGTCCCTGGAAGTCGTCGCCGAGGGCGTCGAGAATGCGGATCTGGCGCGGCTGCTGCTGCAGGCCCAGTGCCATTACGGCCAGGGCTTCGGCTATGCACAGGCCCTGCCGGCCCAGGAGGCCGAGGTCTATCTGAACGAGTCGCTGGCCGATGGTACGGCCCCGCTCAAGACCCGTTCGGCCTGAGTTTCGTCGGACGAGGCTTCAGGCCCGGCCGGACTGACCCGACAATTGACCCGGATCCACGCCCAGCCCGGCGACGGCCCGGCTCCATTTGGTGTCGTGGCTGTCGTCGAAGATCAGGTCGGCGTCGGCATCAGCCGTGAGCCAGACATTCTCGCCGATCTCGTCCTCCAACTGACCCTCGCCCCAGCCGGCATAGCCCAGAAGCAGGGTTGAGCGCCGGGGGCCGGCCAGCGGATCGGTCATGGCCACCAACGCCTCGCGGGTGCCGGTCATCGCCAGGCCGTGGCCGAAGGCATGGCTGGCGTCCTCCACCATCCAGTCGTCGGTATGCAGGACGAAGCCGCGCTCCCGCTCGACCGGGCCACCCAGCAGCACCGCCTGTCCGGCGGCGACGGCCGGGATTGGCGTATCCAGCCGGGCCAATACCGCCTTGAGATCGACACCCGGGGCCGGCCGGTCGAGGCGCAGCCCCATGGCATGGTCCGCCTCATGCACGCAGATCAGGATCACCGCGTGCTCGAACCGGGGGTCGCCGATGCCAGGCATGGCCACCAGCAGCCGTCCGACGAGGGAGGAGAAATCGGTCATCCGGCTATCATTGGCAGCGTCGGGGCGCTGCGCAAGGCGGGTCTCGCGAAATTGCTGAGGACACGATCGGGGGGCTGCCCCTTGGAGAAGGTGAGGCGGGTATCTATCTGACGGGGACAGCTTCCCCATCCCGAACACCGGAGACCTGCGATGACCATCCAGATTGGCGACCGTATTCCCTCGGCAACCCTGAACACCATGACTCCGGACGGGCCCCGCCCGGTCACCACGGATGACCTGTTCAAAGGCAAGACCGTCGCCCTGTTCGCGGTGCCTGGAGCCTTCACCCCGACCTGTTCGGCACAGCACCTGCCGGGCTTCAAGGACAATCGCCAGGTCCTGGCCGACAAGGGTGTCGACACCGTCGCCTGCCTCTCGGTCAATGACGCCTTCGTCATGGGGGCCTGGGCCGACAGCCAGGGCGTCGGTTCGGACGACATCGTGATGCTGGCCGACGGCAATGGTGACTTTACCCGTGAGGTCGGCCTGGCGCTCGACGCCAAGGGCTTCGGCATGGGCGAGCGTTCGCAGCGTTATTCGATGCTGGTCAAGGACGGCGTGGTCGATCAGCTGAACATCGAGCAGGGCGGTGAATTCAAGGTCTCGTCGGCCGAGCACCTTCTGGCCCAGATCTAGAGCGAGATCGGTTGAGTTGGACGAAGTCCAGCCCGGCTCAGATTTCGCTCCAGTTTGAATCTGGACCACTTTTTTGAGTTCAGGTCGATTCGACCTGAAACAAAAATGGTCCAGTCGCGCCGGGCCGCCTCGGCGGCCCGGGCTCAGGCCACGGCGGCAGTTTCGTCTTCGGCCGTCCCGGCTTCGGCGAGGGTATGCGAGATGGCCCCCAGCAGCAGCGCCGGTGTGATCGGCTTCGGTACGAAATAGGTCATGCCGGCGTCCATACAGGCGGCGATGTCTTCGGCGGATGTGTCGGCGGTGACGGCGATGACCGGGGTGGCAGCATTGGCGCTACTCCCCGAACGCAACCGACGCGTGGTCTCGCGTCCGTCCAGCTCGGGCATGCGCACGTCCATGAAGATCAGGTCGAAGCTGGCGTCCTCACAGATTTTCAGCGCGGCGAGCCCGTCGGCGGCGGTCGCGATATCGCAGCCCAGCGGCTGCAGGATCAGCTGGATCGCGCGTCGGTTGATGTCGTGATCGTCGACGACCAGGACCCGCAGCGGGCGACCATCGTCGTCACCGTCATCGGCCGCAGTCTCTTCGAGGATCGAGGGCGCCGACGGCAGGGCGGCGACGGCCGCACGCTGGCTCAGCACCTGGGCGACGGCATTGCGGCTTTGCTGGTCGAGGGCCTCCGGTGGGGCCGCGGCCGTCCGGCTTTCCGCGAGACTGAGTGCCAAGGTGAAGCTGGACCCCGCACCTTTGACGCTGCGGGCGGTCAACCGTCCTCCCATCAACTCCACCAGTTGGCGGCTGATCGCCAGGCCGAGTCCGGAACCGCCGTAGCGGCTGCCGATGCCTTCGGCCGTCTGATCGAACGGCGTAAACAGGCGGTTGATCTGGGTCGGCGACATGCCCGGGCCGGTGTCCTTGATCTCGACCAGCAGGGCGTGCCGGGTCAGCTCATCATTCCAGGCCTGAAGCTTCAGGGTCACGGACCCGGTCTCGGTGAATTTCAGGGCATTGGACAATAGGTTGTTCAGCACCTGACGTAGACGCATCGGATCGCCCCGCACCATCGTCGGGATCGAGGCGGCGCCTTCGACGCGCAGCTTGAGGCCCTTGGAGTGGGCCGGGCCGCGCCACAGGCGCACGGTCTGGGACAGCAGGGCCCGGAGGTCGAAATCGCTGGCCTCGACCGTCATGTGCCCGGCTTCGAGCTTGGCGTGATCGAGGAGGTCGTCCAGCAGGGCTTTCATCATCACGCCCGCGTCCGTGATCAGCTGGGCCTGGGCCCGGCTGTTGTGGTTTCCCGCCCCCCGTTCCAGCTCCGCCGCTCCGGTGAGGATGGCGCTGATCGGGGTGCGCAGGTCGTGGCCGACGGCGGCCAGGAAGGCGCTGCGGCTTTCCATGATCCGTTCGGCTTCAACCCGCTTGAGGTCCGCCTCGACGCGCGCCTGGGCTTCGGCCGTGCGGGCCGCGTTCAGGCGCGACCAGGTCGACAGGCAATAGGAGACGTAGACGACGACGGCGATCGCGGTAGCGGTGGTAAAGGCCGTCGAAGCTCCGAGCACGGACATGAAGAATGGCGTGGCCGCCAGATAGGCCATATGCGGGATGACGGTCAGGGCCAGAACGACCTTAGACCGGGGGGCATTGACGACGCTGTAGATCATGCCGGCCGACAGCAGGATCGTCGCGCAGATGCCACCCATCGTGCCGCCAACGAGCCACAACGGGATCGAAAGGCTGCCGAAATACAGGGAGTTGGAGAATAGCAGCAGGCCGCCGGCGAACAGTCGCGGGCCGTGGAGCTGGTTGGTTTTGCCGCTGTTGATCGGCTCGAAGGCCCAGATATCGAACAGCTGGATAGCGAAATAGCCGACCACCCACAGGAGGCTGAAATTCCAGCCGATCAGAGGGCTGAAAATCAGGGCAGACGCCGCACCCAGGCCGACTCGCTGAAGCAGCGCCTTGCGGCGCTGGCGGACGGCGTCGGTCCAGTCAGACGGTGTGTCGGCGTAGGCCTTTGACATGCGGCTCCCCGAGGCGGGCACCTTTGCCCGAGAAATGACCATGCCGGGGTAGCCCTAACGCTCCGTCAACGGACCGGCCTGAATCGCCTCCTGGACTGTGGAAAACCCGTCAGCGCGAAGCCGTGCAGCGAGATCCCGTTTGATCCTGGCAACCAGTCCGGGACCCTCATAGATCAGGGCCGAATAGAGCTGAACCGCTGCGGCCCCGGCCCTGATGCGGGCATAGGCCTCGGCCCCGGAATCGATGCCGCCGACCGCAATCAACGGCAGCCGTCCGGCACCGGCCTCGGCCGCGGCCTGGAGGGCGAGTCTCGCCCGGGTTTGCAGCGGGGCCCCGGACAGGCCTCCGGCCTCGTCCTTCTGTGGGGATCGCAGGCTGTCCGGCCGGTCGAGTGTGGTGTTCGACACGATCAGGCCGTCGATGCCGTGGGCCAGGGTCGCCTCGACGATCATGCCGATCTCGGCGACGCTCAGATCCGGTGCGACTTTCAGGAAGACCGGCACCCCGCCCGGTGACCGGGCTTCGGCGATCCGGCCCAGCAGGTCGTCCAGCGCGGCCCGACCCTGCAGCGCCCGCAATCCGGGCGTATTCGGCGACGAGATGTTGATGGTGAAATAGTCGGCCAGCCCGGCCAGGCGGCGCAGACCGGCGACGTAGTCGGCGGCCTTGTCCTCCGTGTCCTTGTTAGCCCCCAGATTGGCCCCGACGACGGCGTGCGCTGGCCTGTGCGTCAACCGGTCGGCGAAAGCGTCCAGTCCGGCGTTGTTGAATCCCATCCGGTTGATCACGGCCCGGTCTTCGGACAGGCGGAACAGGCGCGGCTTCGGATTGCCGTCCTGCGGGCGCGGCGTCACCGAGCCGCATTCGACGAAGCCGAAACCCAGCCGCGACAGACCGCGCAGGACCTCGCCATTCTTGTCGAGTCCGGCGGCGAGACCGACCGGATTACCCAGTTTCAATCCGGCGATCGTGGTCGTCAGAATGGGGTCATCGGCCGGAGGGGCGGGCAGCGGGGCCCAGGCCAGAGCCTTGATCGCCAGACCGTGGGCGACCTCCGGGTCCAGCCGCCGCAGCAGCCATGTGCCGGGATCGAGGCCGCTCACGGGGCGGTTCCGCCGTCGTCGAAGCGCATGAGGCCGTCGTCGTCCACCGCCAGGACGCGGACAGCGCCGACCGCCGTGACCGGCAGGGGTCCATACAGATGCGGAAACAGGTCGCCGCCCCGCGAGGGTTCCCACAGCAGCGCCGCGCCCAAGGCGTCCGTCTTCACCGCCAGCAGCATCAGACCGCTGCGGCCCGCATAGTGACGGCGGGCGGTCTCGGCCAGCTGGGCCGCGGTCGACATATGGATATAGCCATCGGCCCGGTCGACAGCGGATCCGTCATAGCGATCCGACTCCAGGGCCGCCGTCCATTCGGCGACATCGATCAGCTTGAAGGCCGTGGGGGGGGTCATCCGGGGTCTCCGACAGTCCCGGGTTCCAGCAAGCCTTCCCAGGTACAGCGGCCGGCCGGGTCCACGGTGAAAATGGCCACGGTGGCCGGGTCAAAGCCGCCGCTCAGCCGGTCGAGAACCGACGGCGAGGCCGCGCTCTCGATCAGGTACTCGACGGCCAGTAGATGGATGCCCGGATTGTGGGCCACCACCATCAGGCAGCCGACCTCGTCCTCGGATGCTTCGACGAACCGCCGCAGCACATCGGATTCGGCATTGTAGAGCGCGGGTTCATGCCGGACCTCCACATCGCCCAATGCGTCATGCATCAGGTCCCAGGTCTCTTTGGTGCGGGTGGCCGAAGAGACCAGGGCGCGGTCGGGTCGCAGTCCCCTGGCGGCCAGGGCGCGGCCCATGCGGACGGCATCGAGACGGCCGGCGGCCGACAGGGGTCGGTCGCGGTCGCGCCCGGGACCGGGGGCGCGTTCGGCGCTGGCGTGGCGCATCAGGATCAGTCGGTGCATCAGCGCCCTTTAGGGTCGTTTGGTCGATCCATCCAGATCGTTCGGTCCGGGACCCGGCATTTGGTTGACCGGTTGCGGGAAGAGACCTGGTGCCCGCTGCCGGATCGTCTGGGTCGCGCCATGCACCCGTATACGAGCGTAGGCCTGTCGCGTCGCCTCCAGCATGATCACGCCCGCGGCGCTCGGGAACAGATGCCGTCCGACCTGTTCGAATCCATCGGCGAGCGGCAGCAGGAGGGGCCAGGGTGGCATGTACACGGCCCGGGACCAGGCGGTCGGCTCAAGCCCAGCCTCGCGCACCAGCCGTTCCAGCTGGCCACGGGTGAAGGGTCGGCCATGTCCAAACGGGGTCGCCTCGGCGCGGGCCCAAAGCCCGCCCCGCGCTGCCGCCGTCAGAATGATCCGTCCGGCCGGAGCCATGGCCCGAACGGCTTCGGCCAGCAGGGCGCGGGCGTCGTCGGCCTCTTCCAGGGCATGGATCAGGAGAACGCGATCGAAGGTCCCTGCCGTGAACGGCAAGCGCCGGTCATCGACGAGAAGGGAGCTGTTGCGGCCCACGGCGGGCCAGTGTTCGACGCCCTGACCGCCGGGCATGGCGGCCACGACGCGTCGCGCGCCGACGAACGCGTCCAGCCAGGGAGTGGCGTAGCCGATACCAAGAACATCGCAATCGGTGGCCTCGCCCCAGGCGTCGTCCAGCCGTCGCGCCAGCAATCGTCGCACCAGCGCCCCGGAAGGCTCACCGTAGAAGGCCCGTAGCTCTTCGATGCTGTGTCGCATCGGGCGAACATAGCCCCTGCTGTAGGCTTGGGCGAGCCGTCGCTGCTAGACTGGGATCATGACCCTGAGCGTTCATCTGTTTCCTTGTCTCAACGACAACTACGGCCTGCTGGTGCGTGATGACGCCAGCGGACAGTTGGCGACGATCGACACACCGGACGCGGACGCTATCCGGTCCGAACTGGACCGGCTGGAATGGGGCCGTCTGGACCTGATCCTCAATACTCACTGGCATGCGGACCATACCGGCGGGAACGCGGCACTGAAGGCCCTGTACGACTGCGAGATCGTCGGCCCTGCCGAGGTGGGGCGTGTCGCACCGCTGGACCGGATCGTGAGCGGCGGTGACGTCGTGAATCTGGGTCAGACCCCGCTGCAGGTCACGGCCACACCGGGCCATACCCTGGGCCATGTGGTCTATCGCTCAGCCGCCGACGGCGAAGCTTTTGTCGGGGATACCCTGTTCGCTCTGGGTTGTGGCCGTCTGTTCGAGGGGACACCGCAGCAGATGTGGGACAGCCTGCAGTCGTTGGCGGCCTGGCCGCCCGAAACCCGGATCTGGTGCGCTCACGAATACACGGCCGCCAATGCCCGGTTCGCCCTGTCGCTGGATGATCGACCGGAGATGCGCGCCCATGCCGAAGCCGTCTTTGCCGCCCGGACGCGGGGCGAGGCCACGGTGCCGACGACGATTGGCGCCGAAAGGGCCTTTAATCCGTTCCTGCGGGCGGTGGACGCCGCCGACTTCGCCGCGCGCCGGGCCGCCAAGGACGATTTCCGCGGCTAGAATCAGTCCTGCGGCAGGAAGGCGCGGATGACGCGGGCCGATGATGGCCGACCGGCCAGACCCTGACGGGGGGCCACCACGATCCGCAGCTCGCTGCCCAGATAGGTGACCGCGGCGCGATCCCCCTCGATGATTGTGATGCGCCTCAGGCGGCTGAGGCTGGCCCGGGCCGACGGCGAACGCGCGATCCGCATCACCGCATCGGTCGAGATGATCAGGGCGTCGACGGCCAAGGCCTCGGAGTCCTCGCCGGTATCCAGATTGATCTCGACCAGACGCCCCAGGGCCTGGGTGATCATGCCGCTGCGCCGGGCCATCAGATTGAACAGTTCCGACGGACCCAGCGACGGCGGCGAGAGGGCCGGTCCCGGCCCGGCGAACGAGACCGGCGAACCGCCGCGGGCGACCGGGGTGAAGATGGTCATGCCGCCGTCCGGCGTCACCCGCAGCACCTGCTCCCCGGCGTCATTGCGATAGATGATGTCACCGCGCGGGGCCGGGGTCGGACGCAGCACCCAGGTTTCGTCGCGGCGCTCGAACCGCAGCAGGGCCTGTCGGCCCGAGCCGCCGAGGAGGAAAGCCTCGCCACTGTCGGCGACATAGCGACCGGCGACCGGCAGGCTGTCGGGCCGCTCCTGATTGCGCAGGGACTGACTCTGCTCGGCCTGGGCATTGCCCCGGATCTGGGCCTGGGCGGTCGTGGCCATCGTCAGTCCCGCGACCACGATGGCGAGCGCCAGCGTGGTCGCGATCGGCGTTTGCGCCGTTCTGACCTGGACCGTGAGTATCATGCGGCGGAGGATGGAGCCTTACCTCGGCGGATTTTAGGCAGGACCGGCTTCAACCGACCAGGTATTGACCGCCGTTCAGCGAGAGCGTGCAGCCTGTGACATATCCGGCACGCTCGCCGGACAGCCACGAAACCATGTCGGCGATCTCTTCGCCCTTGCCCAGACGACCCACGGGGATCTGGGCGATGATGCTGGCCAGAACCTTCTCATCCATGGCTCCGACCATTTCGGTGTCGATATAGCCCGGGGCGATGCAGTTCACCGTCACGCCCTTGCGCGCGTTCTCCAGCGCCAGCGCCTTGGTGAAGCCGATCATCCCGGCCTTGGCGGCGGAATAGTTGGTTTGGCCGACCTGGCCCTTCTGGCCGTTGATCGAGGAGATGTTGACGATCCGGCCAAAGCCGCGCTCGCGCATGCCGACGATGACATGACGCGTCATGTTGAAAACGCTGTCCATGTTGACGCGGATGACGTCGGACCATTGGTCATGGCTCATCTTGTGGAAGAAGCCGTCGCGGGTGATGCCGGCGTTGTTGACCAGCACCTCGATCGGGCCGAGCTGGTCCTCGACCTCCTTCACGGCACGGGCGCAGTCGTCGAACGAGCCGACATTGCCCTTGACGATGGTTACGCCCAGCTCCCGGGCCGTGGCCTCGGCCGCCTCGACATTGCCGGAATAGCCGGCCGCGACGGCCATACCGTCTTCCTTGAGGCGCTGGACGATCGCCTTGCCGATACCGCGGGTTCCACCCGTGACCAGTGCCACTCGAGCCATGTACGTTTCCTTGTCCCTGACGGCTCCGTCTGACGCGGAGCCTTGTTCCCGCTGATCCTAGACGTTTGACGGGGACGCGAGAACCCCGCCCGATGCGTTCCGGTCGGGACCTGAACGCATCGGGCGGATCGCCTAGAGCTTGGCCATATCCAGCACGAACCGGTACCGCACGTCGGATTTCTCCATGCGGGTGTAGGCCTCATTGATGCGGTCAGGGGCGATCACTTCGATCTCGCAGGCGATGCCGTGTTCGGCGCAGAAGTCGAGCATCTCCTGGGTCTCGCGGATGCCGCCGATCAACGAGCCGGCGATGCGGCGGCGACGCCACAGCAGGGGCAGGGCATAGACCGGCATGCCTTCTGTCGACAGGCCCAGCATGACCATGGTGCCGTCGCGGGCCAGCAGGTTGATGTGGCTGGCGATCTCATGCGTGGCCGAGACGGTGTTGATGATCAGGTCGAACTTTTCGCCCGCCGCCGCCATGGCCGCCTTGTCCGAGTTGATCAGGAAATGCTTGGCCCCCATCCGCTCGGCGTCGGCCTTCTTGCGATCCGAGGTCGACAGGACAGTGACCTCGGCCCCCATGGCCGCCGCCTGTTTGACGGCCATGTGACCCAGTCCGCCCAGACCGATGACCGCGACCTTCGAGCCGGGCCCGACCTTCCATTCCTTGAGCGGCGAATAGGTGGTGATGCCGGCGCACAGCAGGGGTGCGGCTGCGTCCAGCGGGATCGAGTCCGGGATCGACAGCACATAGTTCTGGTCGACGGTGATGTGATCGGAATAGCCGCCCTGGGTCACGGTCTGGCCGACGGCGGCTCCCTTGGGGTCGGGTGAGCCATAGGTCTGGGTCATGCCCGGCACGCAATACTGTTCCTCGCCCTCCCGGCAGGCCGCGCAGGTGCGGCAGCTGTCGACCATACAGCCGACCCCGACGCGGTCGCCGACCTTGAAGCGGGTCACATCCGAGCCGACCGCCGACACGACGCCGGCGATCTCATGGCCGGGCACGATCGGGTAGCGGGTATTGCCGAGGTCGTTGTTGGCGACGTGCAGGTCCGAATGGCAGACGCCGCAGAACTGGATGTCGATGGCCACATCGTCCGGGCCCGGCTCGCGTCGGTCAAAGCTGTAGGGCGACAGCGGCGTATGGGCGGCAGTCGCGGCGAAGGCGCGTGTGGCGATGGGCATGAGGGGTGTTTCCGATCTGGCGGCGAGTGCCTTTAGATGTGGTCTGGAGCCGGTCGCCGCAAGGCGAACCGAACCCCGAAAAACACGGTCCACTGGGTCCACTGAGTCCACCTTGACCCCCGGGATGACGGTGCGGACCCGGCCGCAAACCCTTTATGGCACGGCCCTGTCTCAGAATCGGACGTAGCCGGGCCGCCTCAGCCCAGTGTCGCGATCAGCGCCTGCGCCGCCGCCGGATTGCGCACCTTGGCCCCCGAGATGAAATAGGCGAACACCTCGCCCCGTTCGGCCCAGGTCCGGGTCTGGTTAGCGACGGCCGCCAGCTCGGCAGCGGTCAGGCCGGTCGGTTCGTCCTCCCGGCTCGACATCAGCCGGGCATAGGTGAAGTCGGCGGTCGGCTGGTCGATGCGCGGCCAGTCGGGCGACTCGTCGTCGACGGCATAGACGATGGCGGCTCCGTATTTTGCCGCCAGATCGTAGAATTCCTGCGTATCGAAGCTGGGGTGCCGTACCTCCAGCGCATGACGCAGCCGCACCCCGTCCTGTTCCTTCGGCAATAGCTTCAGGAAGGCCTCGAAATCCTCGGGGTCGAACTTCTTGGTGCCCATGAACTGCCAGTTGATCGGCCCCAGCTTGTCGCCCAGCGCGCTCAGCCCTTGACCGAGGAACCGCCCCATCGACTCGCCCATCCCGGCCAGCACCTTGCGGTTGGTGCAGTAGCGGCTGGCCTTGACCGCGAACACAAACCCCTCCGGCGTCTCGTCGCGCCACTTCATCCAGCTGTCGGGCTTGAAGGTCGAATAATAGGTGCCGTTGATCTCGATTGAGGTCAGCGCCCGGCTGGCGAACTCCAGCTCGCGCTTCTGCACCAGACCGGGCGGATAAAAGACGCCGCGCCACGGCTCAAAGGTCCAGCCGCCGATGCCAACGCAGATATTTCCAGTCACGCGGGCCTCCTTCTCGCTTCCATGAGCGATGCAACCGTCCAGGCGGTTAGTCCCGCCCCTGCCCCTGTGACGGCAGTCAGCGCGATGTCGAGCAGCTGAAACGTCCACCCGAGAGCTGTGGGCATGCCATCAGAAATCATCTGATGCCCGTAACTCCAGGAGTTGAAGCTCGAGTTTGGGTTGGCCATCATCTGTAAGCCGTAGATGAAAAGGTAAGCGGCAAACGCCAGTCCCAACAGCAACCCGACAATCGCTCCTAACCAGATCGCGTCACGCTTTTGCGTACGGCCACGGCTTTCCCACCGCTTCCAGACTGGAAACCCTGCAATCAGCACGAACGGTACGGCGATTGGCAGGCCGAATGCCGCGTAGAGCGTGACGATGTTTCTGAGCTGAACCGGATCGATGCCGGTAGGTGTCGCCGCTCCGAAAATGCGTTCTCCCACCGGGATCAAAATCATGGGAGCCAGGTCAAACACAACGGTCAGCACCCAAGCGACCAGCGCAGCCGCCAGCAGTCCGAAGATCTTGGTTTTCGCCGAGGTGGTCATCCGGCGCTCACGAGGTGCCTAACCCCGCACTGCTGCTCGATCGACGTCAGCGCCCGCGCGGCGAACTCCAGTTCGCGCTTCTGCACCAGACCCTCGGGATAGAAGACCCCCCGCCACGGCTCAAAGGTCCATCCGCCCACCCCGATGTGGATTCTGTTGCCCATGATCAGGCCTCCGGTATGAAACGAACACTCATCAACGTGGCCGTCGTGTCCGCGTCCAGCCCGTTGATGCCCTGGGTGTTGGCGACCACGGCGCGGCGGCCGTCGCCGACCACCGCCCAAAGGCATTCGCCGCCGGCGGCATGAAAGCCGGTCTCCGCGTCGCTGATGCCACAGGTGACGGTGGCCTTCTGACCCGTCCAGCCGGGGCCGGTAAAGCTCTCGACCGGGACCGGCTGGAACCGGCCATAGGTGGTCATCAGCACGCCCTTGTCGTTGCGCTCAAAGCCCGCTTCGGCGGCGGCGACCGCGGCCAGGGTCCCGGCGTGGGTCTGCAAGGAAATCAGATGGGTATCGCCCTCGAACAGGGCCACGCAATTCCCCGCCTCCGACGCCTCGGGGCAGGGACCGGTGCGGCGTCCGGGGGCGAGGTCAAAGGCGATGCCGAGGGCGGGTTCGGTCACGGTGCGCCAGCCCGCCGGGGTGGTCGCTGGGTCCGGTGTCTCGGCTGTCACCGCAGCCGGCTCAGCAGGGGCGGGTTCGGCCGGTCCAGGCCCACAGGCGGTCAGGGCGGTGCCCATCAGGATAGCCGTCGCGAACTGCAGTTTCGTCATGTCGTCCTCCCGGTCTCAGCCGACGCGTCGTACCTTGGGTCCGCGCCGTCGCCGGATCAAGCGGCGGCGACCAGCCCCTGATAGGCCGCCAGCGCCTGACCGCGCGCCGTCTCGTCGTCCAGCAGCCGGCGCGAATGACCATAGGCCAGCACCAGTCCCTTAAACTGGAAGGCCTTGAGCTCCAGCGCGCCGTCGTCGGCCTCGGGATACAGGGTCCGGAACTCGCGCTTCAGCACCCGGGCCCAGCGCAGCTGGCTGGCCTTCAGCGTCTCGCGCAGCGGGCCGGGCTGGTCGTCCAGCTCGATCGCTGTCGCCTGCAACGGACAGCCGCCGGGGCGGTCGAGGCCGTCGATCCAGTCCAGCTCGGCCCGGAAGATGCGGTCCAGCCGCGCCCGCCCGGGCTCCAGCGGCTCGGCTGGGGCCCAGACGGCGGCGACGAACCGCTCGATCATGACCTCGACCATCTCGGCCTGCAGCGTCTCCTTGGACTGGAAATGCTTCAGCACTGCGCTCTTGGACACGCCGGCGGCCCCGGCCACGTCCTGCAGGCTGACGGCGGCGAGGCCGCGCACCGTCACCTGGGCGATGGCCTCGTCGACCAGTCTGGCGTGGGTGGCCTTGCCCTTGGGCGGCATGTTTCAGAACCCTCTTGACTCGAAGTAACCGATCGGTCACTTAATGGTGCACGAACGGTCACTTTCTCACAGGCCGGTCGTTTTGGAAAGCCCTTCTGGAGGAAACACCATGTTTCTCATGACCCTGATATCGGCGACCCTCGCCGTCACCCAACCCGCTCCGGCCGTCGCCCTCGACGCGGCCGCCCAGCTCGGCCAGCCACGCGCGGTCACCCAGTTGCTCGACGGCCGGCGCTGGACCTGTGCTCCCGACGGGTCCTGCGTCGCGCGTGGCACAGGTGCTTCGCAACCGGTCCTGCGTGAATGCCGCCGCTTCGTCGCCCGTTTCGGCGAGGTGACCCGTTACGAACGCGACGGCGTGGCCCTGGACGAAGCACAACTGGCGCAGTGCAACGCCGCGGCGCGCTGAAAGCCCCGGATGGCGGCGCGGACCTCAGATCGTCAGCGCCGCCAGATAGGCCGATAGCGAGTAGGGGACTATCGGGGGGCGTCGGGTTGCGGTTGCAGCTCCGCCGGCATCGACCGAGCGTCGGCCTCCACCTGGGTCTGGCTCAGGCCGGGGGCCTGGACAACGTAGATTATGCCGAAGATGACCACGATCAGGCCCAGCGAAATCAGCAGAACCCACAGGATGTGCAGACCTCTGCGGCCCTGTTTGACGTCGTCTACATTGACGGCGGGTCCGTCCGACAGGCGCGCGTCGTGATCGGCGGGCATCTCGGTGGGGTGATCAGGCGGGGGCGTTTCATGGGTCATCCATTGCCAATGCTCAAGCTGGCCAGGTGTTCCCGGCCCCCGTCTCCCAGGCTCTAGTAGGCGAAGTCGCGGTACATGCGCGTGACGTCACCTTCCCATTCGCCGTGATAGAGCGATAGCAGACGGTCGGCGGGGGTGATGCCGCTGTCGGCGATGTCTTCCAGTTCCGACAGATAGCCACGCTCGTCGACCATGCCGCCGCTGAAGCGGCCCCGGTTCTTCAGGCCCTGGCGGGCGATGGCCACCATGTCGACGGCGATGTCGCGCACCGACCGACCGGCGACCTCGGCCTTCAGGCCCAGCCGGGTGACGTCGCTGCGCAGCCGCTCGTGGTCGGCGATGTCCCAGTCCTTGCACAGGTCCCAGGCCGCGGCGAGCGACGGGGCGTCATACAGGATGCCGGCCCACAGGGCGGGCAGGCCACAGATCCGGCTCCATGGTCCGCCATCAGCCCCGCGCATCTCCAGATAGGATTTCAGCCGCACCTCGGGGAACAGGGTGGTCAGGTGATCGCCCCAGTCCTGCATCGTCGGCAGTTCGCCCGGCAGGGCCGGCAATTCACCCCTGAGGAAGTCGCGGAACGACTGGCCCGAGGCGTCGACATAGCGTTCGCCGCGCTTGGCGAAATACATCGGCGTGTCGAGGGCATAGTTGGCATAGGTCTCGTAGCCGAAGCCCTCGGCGAAGACGAAGTCCAGCATACCTGTGCGGTCTGGGTCGGTGTCGGTCCAGACGTTGGCGCGGGCCGACAGGAAGCCGTTGGGCTTGCCCTCGGTGAAGGGCGAACAGGCGAACAGCGCGGTGGCGATCGGCTGCAGGGCCAGGCTGGTGCGAAATTTGGCCACCATGTCGGCCTCGGAATCGAAATCGAGATTGGCCTGTATGGTGCAGGTGCGCAGCATCATGTCGAGGCCGAGGGTGCCTTTCTTCGGCATATAGGCGCGCATGATCTCATAGCGGCCCTTGGGCATGATCGGGATGTCCTCACGGGCCCACAGCGGATCAAACCCGGTGCCGAGGAAGCCGAGACCGATCTCGTCGGCGACCATCTTCACCTCCATCAGGTGCTGGCCGGTCTCGTTGCAGATGTCGTGAACGTCCTTCAACGGCGCGCCCGACAGTTCGAACTGACCGCCTGGCTCGAGGCTGATCGAGGCCGAGAAGCCCTCATTGTTCTTGCGCTCCAGGGCGATCAGATGCCCGGCCTCCTCGACCGGGCTCCAGCCGAAGCGCTGCAGGCCGGTCAGCATGGCCAGAATGCCATCGTCGCCCTCATAGGCCGGGCGTCGCAGGGTATTGCGGTTGAAGCCGAATTTCTCGTGCTCGGTCCCGATGCGCCATTGGTCCTTCGGCTTGGCCCCGTCGGACATGACGGTCGTCAGCTGTGCGAGCGAAAGCGGTTCCTGATCGACCATAGTGCATCCCTTGTCCGTCGCGGGGAGCGTACGGCCTGTTGTGGCTAGATGGGAATCGCAGACGCGCGGCTCAAGGGGCGACATAGTCGGCCGGATCAGCGCTCCCAGTCGCCCACGGCCGCCTGCCACAGGGTCATCGCCGCGATGGCCGCGGTGTCGGCGCGCAGGATGCGCGGTCCCAGAGAGACGGCGGTGGTGAAGGGCAGGCCCAGCAGACGCTCGCGCTCCTCGGGGGCAAAGCCGCCTTCCGGGCCGATCAATATGGCCCAGGGCCCGGGCCCGGCCGCCGTCAGTGCGGCAAAGGCGGGGGCGCCGCCGGTCTCGTCGCAGAACATCAGCCGCCGCGCCGGGTCCCAGCCGTCGAGGATGGCATCGAGTTTCATCGGGTCGTCGACCGCCGGGACATCGAGTCGCCCGGTCTGTTCGGCGGCTTCCTCGGCGATGGCGTCGAGCCGATCCAGCCGGACCTTCTCGACATTGGTGCGCCGGGTCAGGGTCGGACGCACGCGTCGCACGCCAAGTTCGGCGGCCTTCTCGACGATGGTCTCGACGCGGGACTTCTTGACCAGGGCCACGATCAGCTCGAGGTCGGGACCGAAGGTCTGGGCGCGCACCTGTTCCTCGGCGCGCAGGACGATGCCGCGCTTCAGCACCTCGGCGATGGTGGCGCGCCACTCACCTTCACGACCGTTGAACAGCAGCAGTTCGCTGCCGAGAAACAGCCGCATCACTCCGGTCAGATACCGGGTCTGCTCGGGCGTGGGGGTCAGGGTGGTGCCGGGGGCGAGGTCGGCGCGGACGAAGAGACGGATCATCGTCTGATCCTAGCCTCCGGTCGACGTCTCGGGGAGTCGCACGCCGAGCGATTTTGCCAGTACCGGAAAGATGGCGTCCGCTTCGGCCTCGGTGGTGCCGAACGGCGCGCGCAGGTCCAGCCAGTAGGCGCGGAATTCCTCGCCGTCGCTATGGGCCAGAACGGTCAGGGCGGCGCGAATGCGGGACTGCGTCTCGCGCGTCACCTCGGCCAGTGCCGGCACGATGTCGGCGCGCAGTGCCTCGGTGACCTGGGCCGCGTCCAGCGGATCGACCGCGCCGAGCCGTTCGAGGGTGGCGGCATTGTCCGCCCCGCCGATCCACGGGTCGAACAGACTGTCCATCAGCTCGGACCGGCCCCGGGCCTCACGTTCGGCCAGACGTTGCTTGGCAGTCTTGCGCACGGCGGTCCCCTAAAGCGACCGGGCGATCAGCAGCTTCATGATTTCGTTGGTGCCGCCGTAGATGCGCTGGACGCGGGCGTCCTTGTACAGCTGGGCGATCGGATACTCGTTCATATAGCCGTAGCCGCCGTGCAGCTGCAGCATTTCGTCGATGGTCTCGCCCTGAATGTCGCTGACCCAGTATTTGGCCATTGAGGCGGTCACGGCGTCCAGCTGACCCTTCAGGTGCAGGCCGATGCAGTGGTCGACGAACACCTTGGCCACCGTCAGCTTGGTCTTGACCTCGGCCAGCTTGAATTGGGTGTTCTGGAAGTCGATCACCCGCTTGCCGAACGCCTTGCGTTCCTTGACGTAGGCCAGCGTCTCCTGAAGCCCGCGCTCGGCCGCGGCCACGCCCTGGACGGCAATGTTGAGCCGTTCTTGCGGCAGTTGCTGCATCAGCTGGACGAAGCCCTGCCCCTCGGTACCACCGATGACATTCTCGCCGGGAATCTTCACCTCGTTGAAGAACAGCTCGGAGGTGTCATTCCCCTCCATGCCGATCTTGTGCAGGTTGCGGCCGCGCTCAAAGCCCTCCGTGCCGTCGGTTTCGACCACGATCAGACTGGTGCCCTTGGCCCCCAGAGTCGGATCGGTCTTGGCCACGACGATGATGAAATTGGCCAGCTGGCCATTGGTAATGAAGGTCTTGGAGCCGTTGACCACATACTGGTTGCCGCTCTTGAGCGCCGTCGTCTTGACGCCCTGCAGGTCGCTGCCCGCGCCCGGCTCGGTCATGGCGATGGCCCCGACCAGCTCGCCCGAGGCCAGCTTGGGCAGCCAGCGCGCCTTCTGCTCGGCGGTGCCGTAGTGCCAGATGTAGGGCATGACGATCGCATTGTGCAGCGAGATGCCGAAATGGTCCGCGCCCTTCCAGCCCAGCTGGCGCATCAGCACCACCTCGTGGCGATAGTCGCCACCCATGCCGCCGTCAGCCTCGGGCATGGACAGGCCCAGCAGACCGGCCTCGCCGGACCGGGTCCACAGCGCGCGCGGGACGCTGGAGTTGGCGATCCAGTCCTGGACCGTCTCGGGCGGCGCATGCTCGTCGATCCATTTGCCGACGCTGTCGCCGAAGAGGGTGATGTCCTCTTCCTGCATGAAATCGGGTTCGGGGCTCTGAAGGACGTTCATGGTCAAATCCGCTTCACTGATCCCTCTCCCGGCGGGAGAGGGCTTGAGCGCACGATCGCGCCAGCGATCGTCCTTGCGCGAAAGGGTGAGGGGTTAAGGTGCCCGGACGTCCGCCGCCGGACGCCCTCACCCTCCCACTCGCTGGCGCGAGCGGGCCCCTCCCTCTCCCCTCGGGAGAGGGATCGGTTGGATCAGAACGCCTCGGCAGGCATGTCCATCAGCACCTCGGCCCCGGTCTTCATCTTGACCAGATGGGCTTCGGCGTCGGGCAGGATGCGTTCGACGAAATAGCGGCCGGTCTGCAGCTTGGTGACATAGAAGGGGTCAGTATCGCCGGCGTCGATTTTCGCCTGGGCGGCCTTGGCCATCTGGGCCCACATATAGGCCAGCGCCGTCAGGCCGAAGATGTGCAGATAGTCGGTCGAGGCGGCCCCGGCGTTGTCGGGGTTGGCCATGCCGTTCTGCATCAGCCACATCGTGCCGTCCTGCAGCTTCTTCTTCACATCGGCCAGGCCGTCGACGAACGGCTTGATGGGCGTATCACCGTCGTTCTCGCTGACGAAGGCGTCGATGTCGGCGAACCAGCTCATGATCGCCCGGCCGCCCTTGGACGGCAGCTTGCGACCGACCAGATCCAACGCCTGGATGCCGTTGGCCCCCTCGTAGATCATGGTGATCCGCGCATCGCGCAGATACTGACTGGCCGGGAAATGCTCGGTATAGCCACTTCCGCCGTGCACCTGCATGGCCAGCGAGGCGACGTGGAAGCCCTTGTCGGTCAGGTAGGCTTTCAGCACCGGGGTGACCAGACCCATGTAGTCGCTGGCCTTCTGAGCCTCGGCTTCATCGTCGGAATGCTGCAGATCGGCCTGCAGGGCGGTCCACAGGATGAAGGCCTGGCCGCCCTCGACGAACGCCTTGGCTTCCAGCAGCATGCGACGCACGTCCGGATGGACCATGATCGGATCGGCGGGGCCGTCCGGGTTCTTCGGCCCGGTCAGACTGCGACCCTGCAAACGGTCCTGAGCAAATTCGACGGCAGCCTGATAGGCGGCAGTGCCGATCGACAGGCCCTGCAGGCCGGTGCCGAGGCGGGCCTCGTTCATCATCACGAACATGGCGGCCATGCCCTTGTTCTCGGTTCCGACCAGCCAGCCTTTGGCGTTGTCGTAGTCCATCACGCAGGTGGAATTGCCGTGGATGCCCATCTTGTGCTCGAGGCCACCGCAGCCCGCGCCGCTGTTGCGCTCGCCGAGACTGCCGTCGTCATTGACGAACACCTTGGGGACGACGAACAGGCTGATGCCCTTGATCCCGGCCGGGGCGCCCTCGATCCGGGCCAGCACCAGATGGATGATGTTGTCGGTGAAGTCGTGCTCGCCCGAGCTGATCCAGATCTTCTGGCCGGTGATGTTGAAACTGCCGTCGTCATTCGGCACAGCCTTGGTGCGGATCAGGCCCAGGTCCGTGCCGCACTGCGGCTCGGTCAGGTTCATGGTCCCGCCCCATTCGCCGGTGGCCATCTTGGGCAGGTATCTGGCCTTCAGCTCATCCGAGCCGTTGGCGTTCAGGCCCCAATAGGCCCCGGCCGTCAGGCCCGGATACATCGAGAAGGCGGCGCTGGCGGCGGCGGTCATCTGGCCAAAGGCCATGGCCACGACCGAGGGCATGCCCTGGCCCCCGTGCTCGGGCAGGGCCGACAGGGCGGGCCAGCCGGCGGCGACCATCTGCTGATACGCTTCCTTCCAGCCGGTCGGGCCGGTGACCTTGCCGTTATCCCATTTGCAGCCTTCCAGATCGCCGACCCGGTTCAACGGGGCGATGACTTCCTCGGCGAATTTCGCGCCCTCCTCCAGAATCTGGTTGACCAGATCCGAGGAGACGTCGGCGAAGCCCGGCTGGTTGGCGTAACGGTCGATATCCAGAACGTCGTTCAGGATGAAGGTCAGGTCGCGGACGGGCGCCTTGTAGGCCATGGGATTACGCTCTCGCTTTGAAGGGCTGGATCAGGGAGTGGCCGGGCCCGTGATCGGGGTTGAGCCGGGCCTTGAGCAGATTGGCGTATTCGTCGGCACCGGGCAGCAGGTCGGGGCGATGTTCGCCCAGCTTGCGTTCCATCACGGCGCAGGCCTCCTCGGCCGTCTCGATGGCGGCATCGAGGTCTTCGCGCTGCTGTTTCAAGGCCGAGATCTGGGCCCTGTGGCGGCGCAGGGCCACGGCCATCTGGTGGGCGTTGTGATCATCGTGATCATAGAGGTCCAGCATCTCCTGGATCTCGAGCAGGGAGAAGCCGATGCGGCGACCGCGCAGGATCAGCTTCAGTCGGGCCCGGTCGCGGCCGTCATAGACCCGGGTCTGACCCTTGCGGGCCGGGGTCAGCAGGCCCTTGTCCTCATAGAAGCGCAGGGCCCGCGCCGTCGCGCCGAACTCGCGGCAGAGCTGCCGGATCGAATAGGTGCGGTGATCGTCTGCGGTCGCCATGCGCAAGTCATAACTTGACGCGCACGTAAAGGGAAGGTTTTTCCCGTCAGCTCGCCGGGCGGGCGCGGAACCACAGCACCGGGATGGTGATGCCCAGCAGCAGGACATTGGTGATGGCGGGACCGAAATCAGCCCCGATCAGGTGAAGCGCCAGCATGAGGCTCTCCAGCGCGACCAGGCCGGCGGCGGCGGTCACCAGCAGGGGGCGACCGACGCGCCAGGACAGAAGCGGAACCAGCATCAAAGCGGCCAGAACGACTTCGGCCAGACCCAGGCCCCGCACCAGATTTTCGCTGACCAGGGCGGGCCAGCGCATCAGCTGGATCAGATTGGCCATCGGCTCGGTCAGCTTGGCATAGCCGGCACCGACGAAGAACATCGCCAGCCAGCCCTGCAGCGTCCACAGCGTCAGGTTCAGAAAATCCGCCTGGGCGCGGCGGCGGGGGGTCAGGGTCTGTGTGTTCATGGTCTTGCAGAGGGTCGATCGGGAGGGGAATGGGAGACGCGAACTGTAACTGACACTACATCAGATCGTCGGATCGAAACCGCAAGGGGGCGGTCGCCGCCGTAACATTCTGTGATGCCTCTGACCCGAGCTACGGGGCGGAAGCATGGCCGTATGCATACGCTTTTGTAATCTCGGTCCCGTTAATGGTCACGCTTAACAAAACAGGTCATAGGCGCGGCGCGATGCCTCCAGTCGGGCCAGCTTGGCCGCGAACGGTTCCCAGTCGTCGCGCTCGGCGATCGCCGCCCACAGGGCCTCGACCTCATCGATCAACATCTCCTCCGGATCGGCGGCGGAGAAGACCGGATGCTCCAGCCGCTCGGGTCGATCGCTCTCATGATTGAACAGGGCGGCGCGGAAGGCTTCGAAGGTCTCGCCGCGATAGAGGCCTGCCCTCGGGCTGGCCATGGCCCGCGCCGAGGAGGCAAAGCCGCCGAACCAGTCGAAGAACAGCGGCTCCCACCGCAGGGCCGCGCCGGATTCACGCAGGAAGGCCAGGGTCGCGTCCAGCAGCACCTGGTCAGCCTCGTCGCCGGCGCTGCACACGCCTAACCGCATCAGGAAGGCGGCCCGCAGTTCACGGATATAGGCGGGCCCGAATCCGTTCAGGGCTTCGGTGAGGGGCTCGGCGTCGGCCACCAGCTTCAGGCATCCGGCCAGCTGGGTCAGGTTCCAGAACACAGCCTCAGGCTGCCGGGCGAAGGCATAGAGTCCGAACTGGTCGAAATAGGCGGCGGTGAAGCCGGGTTCGTAATGGGGCAGGAAACGCCACGGCCCGTAGTCAAAACTCTCGCCGGTGACGTTGAGATTGTCGGTGTTGAGCACACCGTGGACGAAGCCGGCGGCGATCCAGCGGGCGCTCAGCCGGGCCGAGGCCTCGACCACGGCGCGCAACAGGCCGGGCGCGTCCCCGGCAGCGACCCCGGGGTGGTAGAGGCCGCGAACATGCTCGACCAGTGTGGCGATCATATCCGGCCGTTCGTGCCAGGCCGCGCGCTGGAAGGTCCCGAACCGCACATGGCTGTGGCTCAACCGCACCAGAACGGCCGAACGGGTGGGCGAGGGTTCATCACCGCGCTGCAGCGCCTCGCCGGTTTCGATCAGGCTGAAGGCGCGACTGGTCGGCACGCCGAGGGTTTCCAGCAGGGTCGCGGCCAAGACCTCGCGTACCCCGCCCTTCAGCGTCAGCCGCCCGTCGCCACCGCGCGACCAGGGCGTGGTGCCGGACCCCTTGGTGCCGAGATCCAGCAGGCGGCCGTCATTGTTGGCTCCATCGCTCGCGCCGCGGGCGCTCGCTGCTTGAGGGCGTTCCCGCAGCTGCGCCGCCAGGAAGCCGCGACCGTCGCCCAGGTCGGCGTTGTAGCTGCGGAACTGGTGGCCGTGATAGCGCATGGCCACGGGACCGGGCTGGCCGGGCAGGGGCTGAAAACGGCCGAAATGGGCAACCCATTCGGCATCGCTCAGGCCGTCCAGCCCGACCTCGGCTGCGGCCCGATCGTTGCGAAACCGCAGGATTGTCCGGGGGAAGTCCGCAGGCTCCACCGGGTCGGAAAAGTCGCCGCCCAGGTCGGGGAAACGCGGGTCGGGGCGATAGCTGGGGGACACGGGCATGGAGGGCAGATGTTGCCTGTTGGGCCGAAGCGCAACTCCGGATTCCGCATGCGGGAGTTGAGCCGCCAGACCGTGGCGTCTATAGCGTCGTTCAGAGATCAGGCTTGAGTCGACCGTCGGCCCTTTGGCCGGGTCGGACGACGGGGCCAGGCCGGCGCTGCCGCGAGGTGGGTGAACCCGGTCCGACGTCAGTCGATAACCTGATGTCACAACAGTCTTTTGATCCTGGAGACCTGCTTTGCCGCGCAAGAACAAGCTCGCTGCCCTGACGGCCGACGTCGCCGCGGCGCTTCCGGACGTCTTTGTCTCGCGCAAGGCTACGCTGGACTTCCTCAAGACCGAGTCCGCCGCGGGCGTGTTTCTCGGCCTGGCCGCGATGGCGGCGCTGATCCTCGCCAATTCGCCATGGTCCGATCTGTATTTCGGCTGGTTGAAGAGCGTTCACGTCCTGCAGGTCGGCCCGCTGCGGCTTGAGGAGTCGATCTCCAACTGGATCAAGGAAGGCCTGATGGCCATCTTCTTTCTGGTCGTCGGCCTCGAGATCAAATTCGAGATTGTGCGCGGGGAACTGAGCGATCCCAAGAAGCTGGCGACGCCGATCCTGGCGGCCGTCGGGGGCATGATCGCCCCGGCGCTGGTCTATCTGGCGGTGGCCGGCCTTCTGGATGGTCCCCATCGCGGCTGGCCGGTGCCTTTGGCCACCGACATCGCCTTTGCTCTCGCTATTTTCGCCCTGGTCGCCAGCAAATTGCCGCCGTCATTGCGGATATTCCTGCTGACCCTGGCGATAGTCGATGACCTCGGTGCCATCGGGCTGATCGCCATCCTGTTCAGCGACGGCGTCAACTATCAGCCGCTGATCGCCGTCGCCGGACTGCTGGCGATCGGAGCGATGGTGGTGCGGGCCAAAAAGGTCTCTGCCGCCTTCTGGGTGCTGGGCTTTGCCCTGATCTGGTACCTGACGATTCTGTCGGGCCTCAGCACGTCCCTGACGGCAGTCCTGTTCGCCCTGATCGTCCCGGTCAACGAACGGAAGTCTGACGACCAGAGTCCGTTGAAGGAGGCGATGAATGACCTCCACCCCTATGTCGCCTTTCTGGTTTTGCCGTTGTTCGCCTTTGCCAAGGCCGGGGTCAGTTTCTCCGGGTTGACGCTGGAACAGGCCTTTGCCCCCCTGGTGCTCGGAATCGCCCTGGGCCTGTTCATCGGCAAACAGATCGGCGTCTTCGGCGCGGCCTGGCTGGCGTCGGCGTTTAAGATCGGCCGTCGACCGACCGATGCGACCTGGCTGGAGCTCTATGGCGTCAGCCTGCTCTGCGGAGTCGGCTTCACCATGAGTCTGTTCATCGGCATTCTGGCCTTCCCGGGGGCCATCGACTCGCCGCTACAGGTTGAGGTGAAGCTGGGTGTGTTGGGTGGTTCGGCGTTGTCGGGCATCGTGGCCGCCCTGGTACTTGGGTTGGCGACGCGCCGTCGCGAGCGCCAGAATGCCATGGTCGCGGCGAAGGACGGTCAGTAAGCGTTCGAATGTCTTCGGACATTCGAATATATCGCGATCACTTTGTGCGCGCCGCTCCGGGAAGTCCGGCGACTGAACCAATACCGGGCCGGGCCGGACCTTGACCTTACGTCATGCTGTTTTGTCGCTTTCGCGTCACAGTTTGGTCGATGGAGTGGCGGGAATCAGGCCCTTAACGCTGACGCTCCTTGTCGCTTCCCCGGCGTTGGACTACCGAATCTATTGAACACCCGCGTCTCGCCAAGAAGGACGTGGTTCAGGGAACAGGAAACGCCGAGACCGTGTGAACCGGTCCGGCCTCACAGTCGGGAGCCGTCGATGCGCCTTCATAACCTTCTTCGCAGCACTGCCTCAGCCGCAGTCATGGGCGCCGTCGCCTTCGGCTTCGCCGGTGCCGCCTCCGCCCAGTCCGGGCCGACCACGGTCGATGACATCATCGTCACCGCCCAGAAGCGCGAGCAGAACCTCCAGGACGTGCCGATCGTGGTCACGACCCTGTCGCAGGAGTCGCTGCAGAACGCCGGCGTCCACGACATCAAGGATCTGCAGATTCTGACCCCGGGCATGACGGTCACCTCGACCCAGTCGGAAGCCTCGACCACCGTCCGTATCCGCGGCGTGGGCACGGTCGGTGACAACCCCGGTCTGGAAAGCTCGGTCGGCGTGGTGATCGACGGCGTGTACCGTTCGCGCAACTCGGTCGGCTTCGGCGACCTCGGCGAAATGCAACGCATCGAGGTCCTCAAGGGCCCGCAGGGCACGCTGTTCGGCAAGAACACCTCGGCCGGCGTCATCAACATCATCACCGAGGCCCCGTCATTTGTTCCGGGCTTCAACGCTGAACTGACGTCGGGCAACTACGGCCAGATCGGCATGTCGGCTTCGGTGACCGGTCCGCTCACCGACACCCTGGCCGCGCGTCTGTACGTCGCCCATCGCCAGCGTGACGGCTTCTACAACGTCGACACCGGCGACGGCCCGCGCACCACGACCGACGACGCCAACCAGAATTTCTCGACCATTCGCGGTCAGCTGCTGTGGCTGCCCACCGACTCGATCTCGATGCGGTTGATTGCCGACTATGCCGAGCGCAGCGAATATTGCTGCGTCGGCGTGCAGATCCGCACCGCCAACACCTATCCGTTCATCGACGGTCTCTCCGTTGGTACCGGCCAGGCCCCGCCGGCCGCCGGCAACGGTCCGCTGCCGTTCTCGCGCACGGCCTATGCCAACCGCGAAACCGGTCAGGATATCGAGGACAAGGGCGTTTCGCTCGAGATCAACGTCGACCTGGAGGGTTTCGGTGGCGCGACCCTGACCTCGGTGACGTCGGCTCGTGAGTGGACGTCGTCGCTCGGCATGGACATCGACTACACCGGTGCCGACATCGTCTATCGCAACAACGACGGCGAATATGGCTACGGGGTCAAGAACCTGACCCAGGAGTTCCGTCTGGCCGGCGCGACGGAACGCGTTGACTGGCTGGTCGGCCTGTTCGCGACCAAGGAAGAGATCGACCGGAAAGACAGCTGGTATTTCGGCGCGGACTACACGCCCTTCCTGTCGTACCTGCTCAGCGCCGGTCTCGCCGCCGGTGGCGCGCCCTTCCCGATCAGCCCGTTCACCATCCCCTGCTATACGGCAGCGGGTCAGACGGCTGCGGGGCTGGGTGCCTGCCTGACAACCCAGGGTGCTGTCGGCGGCGGGGGCCCCGGCTTTATCGTCGGTCAGGGCTATCGCGATGCCTACCAGCAGGAGTCGACCTCCTTCGCCATCTTCACCAACACCAGCTGGCACGTCACCGACGCGTTCGATATCACCCTGGGCCTGCGTTATACCCAGGACGACAAGAGCCTCGACGGGCAGCAGCTCAACACTAACGGCAACGGCAACACCTGCGGTGCCGCCTTGGCCAATAACACAGCTACCGGCACTCTCCTGGGGGCAGGCGCTGCTAACACGATCGCCGGCACCATCTGCCTGCCATGGGCCAACGTCTTTTTTAACAATCGCACGGTCGCCGAAGAGTTCGACGATGGCGAACTGAGCGGCACGATCAAGGCATCGTACCGCCTCAACGACAGTGTCATGGTCTATGGCTCGTACGCTCGCGGCTACAAGAGCTTCGGCTACAACCTGGACCGGACCCAGAGTGGCATCACGCCGAATGCGTCGCTGCTGTTCCCGTCGGAAGTGGTCGACAGCTACGAAGCCGGCATCAAGACCACACTGTTCAACCGGTCTGTCCTGCTGAACGCGACCTATTTCGACCAGACCTTCACCGACTTCCAGCTCAACACCTTCCTCGGCACCGCCTTCGTGGTGGAGTCGATCCCGGAGCTGACCACGCGCGGTGTCGATGCCGACTTCCTGTGGTTCACGCCGATCGACGGCCTGAGCCTCCAGGGTGGCGTCACCTACACCGACGCGAAATACGGCAACTTCACTGCGGCTGACCTGTCATCTCCGGGCAATTTCCCGCAGCTGTCGCTGCTGCCGGGTGCGCGCGCCTCGTTCGCTCCGGAATGGTCGGCAACCGGGTCCGTGAATTTCGATCGGTCGATCGGTAACGGCCTGCGCATCGGCATGAGCCTGGCCGCCAAATATTCGACCGAATACAACACCGGTTCCGACCTCCTGCCGTACAAGCAGCAGGATGCATTCACGCTCCTCAACGGCCGTATCATGCTGGGCACGGACGACGAGCGCTGGACGGTTGAAATCTGGGGCCAGAACCTGACCGACGAGGAATACGTTCAGGTCGCCTACAATGCGCCACTGCAGGGCTCGGCATTCCAGAAGACGGTCCAGCCCAACGGCACCTACTACAACCCGGCGGCGGATACCCAGAGCTATGATGCTTTCCTGGGCCAGCCGCGCACCTACGGCGTGACCCTGCGCGCCAAGTTCTAGACCAGACGCCGCGAGGCAACGACAAGGCCGGCCGGGGGCAACCCCGGCCGGCTTTTTCTTGTCCGAAGTATTAGTCAGACTGCGGATGTGCGTTGAACGGTGGGGTGTTGTCGGCTGCCGCGAACCTGGCAGGGTTGCAGCCTGCTCACAGGTCGAAGGCGCTCTGCTCGACAGGTCTTCCGCAGGCTTCGATCAAAGCGACGCCGATAGTGCCCACACGAGCAGGGCGGTACAGGCAGTGCTGCCATAGCACAGACGCATGGGGCGATTGCGCCTGCTTCAGCGGCGCGCAATCAACGGCTAACGTCCGCCGACCGGGAGAACGGGCCATCTGACCCGTTTACATCCCCACCTGATCAGCCGGCACCTTCGGGCTCTCCGGCGTGTGGCGCTGGCTCTCGAACATCTTGTGCATACGCCGGACAAAGAAGCCGGCGATGTCGTCGACGATGGTGAAGATGGCGGGGATGTAGAGCAGCGACAGGAAGGTCGAGGTGATCAGCCCGCCGATCACGGCGATAGCCATTGGCTGACGGAAAGCGACGTCGGCCCCGAGGCCGACGGCGATCGGCATCATGCCGGCACCCATGGCCACGGTGGTCATGATGATCGGCCGCGCCCGCTTGTGGGCCGCGTCGAGCAGCGCCTCATAACGGGTCATGCCGCCCTTGCGGGCCATGATCACATAGTCGACCAGCAGGATCGAGTTCTTGGCCGCGATGCCCATCAGCATCAGAATCCCGATCAGCGACGAGATCGAGAAGGCGGATCCGACCAGCAGCAGGCCGATAAAGGCACCGCCGATGGCTAGCGGCAGGGCGGCCATGATGGTCACCGGCAGGGCAAAGCTGCGGAACAGCAACACCAGCACCGCGTACATCAGCAGCAGACCTGACCCGAAGGCGATCGAGAAGCCGGAGACCATCTCGGCCAGGAATTCGCTGTCGCCGGACGGCACCTCGCGCACGCCGGGCGGCAGGTTCTTGACCGACTCCAGCGCCCGCACGCGCTGGGCGGCCTCGCCGACGGTGATGCCGTCCAGTTCGGCGGTAATCGTGCCCACGCGCGATCGATTGCGGCGACTGATCTCGGACGGTCCGGCCCCGAAGGTGATGTCGGCCACCGCGCCCAGGGGCACAGCGGCCCCGCTCGACGTGGGCACCCGCAGGGTCTCGATCACCGACAGGTCCTGGCGCGCCGCCTCGCTCAGCATCAACCGGATCGGGATCTGCCGGTCGCCGAGATTGTATTTGGGCAGGTTCTGCTCGACATCCCCCAGGGTCGCCACCCGCACTGTCTGCGAGATGGCCCCGGTCGAAACGCCCATCAGGGCCGCCTGATCGGCCTTGGGCGTAACCAGGATTTCCGGCCGTGCGATCGAGGCAGTGTTGACCACATTGGCCAGGCCGGGAACGTTGCGCATCTCGTTTTCGACCGCGCGCGTCGCACTCTCCAGCGCCGGGCCGTTGTCGCTCAGCAGCGACAGGCTGAAGCGGGTTCCGTCGCCCGGGCCGCCGCCGCCGCCCCGGCCCGCGCCGATCCGCGCGCCGGGGACGTCACGAAACTGGTCGACCATCAGGCGGATGAATTCCTGCTGGCCCAACCGGCGGTCGCCCTTGTCGACCATGTCGGCGATGACCGTGGCGCTGGCCACGCTGATCGAACTGTAGACCGACTCGACCTCGGGGCGCTGGGTCAGCACCTGCGTCACCCGTTCGACGATCGCGTCGGTTTCCTGCAGCGTCGCGCCCGGCGGCAGTTCGACGCTGAACGAGGCGCGGCCCTGATCGCCGGCCGGGAACGGCTCCGCCGGCACCTGCATGCCCAGGAAAATCGAGCCGGCGAAGATGACGATGCCGGCCGCGAACACCTTCCAGCGGTGCCCCAGCGAGATCCGCAGTGCCCGCAGATAGGGGGCCATCCAGAAGGGGTCGGCGTCGTGGTGCTTGCTCGAATGACGCAGCAGATAGGCGCCCATCAGTGGCGTCAGCATCCGCGCCACGACCAGCGAGAAGAACACCGCCACGCACGCCGCCAGGGCGAAGGCGATGAAGAACTGGCCGATGATGCCGGGCATGAAACCGACCGGGGCGAACACGGCGATGATGGTGGCGGTGGTGGCGACCACGGCCAGACCGATCTCGTCGGCTGCCTCTATCGCGGCGTCATAGGGCGACTTGCCGTCGCGCATGTGCCGGACGATGTTCTCGATCTCGACGATGGCGTCGTCGACCAGAATGCCGATGACCAGCGACAGCGCCAGCAGGGTGACGCCATTCAGGGTCTGGCCGGTCGCCGCCAGCACCGCGAAGGCCGGGATCAGCGACAGCGGCAGGGCCACGGCGGCGATGGCCGTCGCCCGCAGGTCCCTCAGGAACAGGAACACCACCAGAACCGCCAGCGCGGCCCCGATCAGCAGGGCTTCGACCGAGGCGAGATAGCTCTCCTCGATATTTTCGACGTTCGAGGTGATTTGCTGGATCGACACCTCCGGGTGGGCTTCGTCCAGTTCGGCCACGACCTCCCGCACCCGCTCTGCGACCTTGACTTCGCTGGCCCCGCGCGACCGCAGCATGTTGAAGGTGACGACCTGCTGCCCGTTGTGGCGCGCGAACGAGCGGGGCTCGGACCAGGAGTCCTCGACCCTGCCGATGTCGCCCAGCCGCACGCTGTTGCCGCCGGCCAGGGTGATCCGGGTGTCGCGCAACTCCTCCAGCGAATCCGCGGCACCGGGCACGCGGATGGCGCGCTCCGACCCGGCCACGGTCACACGGCCGCCCGGCAGGTCGCTGTTGGCCGAGACCAGCGACTGGCTGACCTGGGCCGCGGTGACGCCGCGCGCCGCCAGACGGTCGGGATCGATCTCGACCCGGATTTCGCGGTCGACGCCGCCGCGGCGGTTGACCTCGCCGATCCCCGGAATCGCCAGCAGCGCCCGACTGACGTCGTTGTCGACGAACCAGCTCAGCTGCTCCGGGCTTAACGACGGGGACTGCACCACATAGGTGATCAGGCTGTCGCCGGTGATGTCGATCCTCTGGACCGTCGGCTCCTGCATGTCCTGCGGCAGGGATGAGCGCAGCCGCGCCATGGCGTTGCGCACATCGTTGGTGGCCCGCTCGACGTCAGTGCTCAGCTCGAACTCGATAATCGTCGTTGAATAGCCGTCGCCCACCGTCGAATCGATCGACTTGACGCCACCCAGGCCGACGACGGCGTCCTCGATCAGGCGCGTGACCTGCGTCTCGAGCTCGCTCGGTGCGGCACCCGGACGGCCGGCCCCGACGTAGATGATCGGGGCTTCGACGTCCGGGTTGTTGTTGATCCCCATGGTGCTGAATCCGACCACGCCCGCGATGGTCAGGACCAGAAACAGCAGGATGACCGGGATCGGGTTCCGGATGGACCAGGCGGAGATGTTGTTCATGCTCAGTTGGCCTTGACGGCCGGTGCAGCCGCCGCAGGGGTCGCCGGAGCGACCCGCACACGATCGCCCTCGCCGAGGAAGCCGGCACCGGAAACGATGATGCGGGCCCCGGCCTCGACGCCGGTGACGGCGGTCCGCTCGGCGCTGCGCGTCACGATGACCACGGGCCGGAAGCGGGCGCGGCCGTCACTGCTGAGGATGAAGACGCCCGAGCGATTCTCCCGGTACAGGACCGCCGCCGTCGGCACGGTCACCGCGGGCTGTGACCCGACGTCGATAAGGGCACGGGCGAACATGCCGGGTCGGAAGCCGCCGCCGGTCACGGTGATACGGGCGATACCCAATCGCGTCTGGGGATTGACCTCGGGGGTGACGATGCGAACGCGGCCGGTGGTCTCGCCCACCTGATCCGAGGAGACGACGGCACCCTGTCCGGCGCGGATCGCACCGAGATCGGTCTCCGGCACCTGGGCATCCAGTTCCAGCCGGCCGTCGCGGACGATGCGGAACAGCTCGCTCCCGGCCGAGATGATCTGGCCCCGCGTGACGCTGCGGCTGATGACCAGGCCGGAGACGGGCGCCTTGATCGTGGCCTGCGACAGACGCGTCTGGGTCTCGGACAGTGAAGCCTCGGCGGCGGACACATTGGCGCTGGAAGCGCGCTGGTTGGCCAGCGCCGTGTCCAGCGAGGCCTGGCTGAGGTAGCCCCGTTCCTTCAGGTCCTGGGCCCGGCCCAGCGCCGCCTGGTCGCGCGCCGCATTGGCTCGTGCCGTCTCCAGCGCCGCCTGACGTTGACGCAACTGGGCCCGCAGCAGGTCGTCGTTCATCTGCACCAGACGCTGGCCCTGACGGACATAGGCCCCCTCATCGACATAGACCCCGGTGGCGGTCAGCCCGCCGGTCTCGGCCCCGACCGGTACCTCTTCCCAGGCCGAGATGGTCCCGGAGGCGGTGACGGTGCGCGGCAGGTTTTCGAGCACGGCGGTGGCCACGGTGACCGTCTGGCTGCTGCCGCCTTCACCGGCTTTGGTTTCGGTTTCGGCTGTCTTGTCGCCACCGCAGGCAGCGAGGCTGAGAACTGCCGCGACGATCAGTCCCGCGCGCAGTGCCGTTCTGGAGTTGGCCAAAATCAAAAATTCCCTGTCGGGACCCGCCAGGGTGAGCTGGCGAGCCTGTCGTGCCTCCGGTCAACAGAGACGTCTAGCGAGGCCGCTCATAGCCTGTCCGGGGCGGTGCCTCAAACGATCAGGCGCTCTCTTACGCCGAAGTAATCTGGCGCTGACCGCCCGGCCGGCGCGGAGTTGCGCAGGCACAGGCTGGATTGGCGTTTGCGGCCCACCGTGCTACCGGCGCGACCATGCCGACTCCCCCGATTGATCGAATTCGCAACTTCTCCGTCGTCGCCCACATAGACCACGGAAAATCAACGCTTTCTGACCGGTTGATTCAATTCACCGGTGGGCTGACCGCGCGGGAAATGAGCTCGCAGGTTCTGGATTCGATGGATATCGAGAAAGAGCGGGGCATCACCATCAAGGCGCAGACGGTGCGGCTGAACTATACGGCGAAGGACGGGCTGGATTACGTCCTGAACCTGATGGACACGCCCGGTCACGTCGACTTTGCCTATGAGGTCTCGCGCTCGCTGGCGGCCTGCGAGGGCAGCCTGCTGGTGGTCGATGCGTCGCAGGGCGTCGAGGCCCAGACCCTGGCCAATGTCTACCAGGCCATCGACAACAACCACGAAATCGTCCCGGTCCTGAACAAGATCGACCTGCCCGCGGCCGAGCCCGAGCGGGTGCGTCAGCAGATCGAGGATGTGATCGGCCTCGACGCCTCCGACGCCGTGCTGTGCTCCGCCAAGTCGGGCATCGGCATCGAGGAGGTGCTGGAGGCTATCGTCACCCGCCTGCCGGCCCCCAAGGGTGATCCCAATGCGCCGCTCAAGGCGCTGCTGGTCGACGCCTGGTACGACCCCTATCTGGGCGTGGTCGTGCTGGTGCGCATCTTCGACGGCACGCTCAAGGCCGGCCAGCGCATCAAGATGATGCAGCACGGCTCGACCCATCTGATCGATCGCGTCGGCGTCTTCCTGCCCAAGAACACCCCGGTCGACCAGCTCGGCCCCGGCGAGATCGGCTTCTTCACCGGCCAGATCAAGGAGGTGGCCGACGCCGCCGTCGGCGACACCATCACCGACGAGAAGAAGCCCACGGCCGAACCGCTCAAGGGCTTCAAGGACGTGCAGTCGGTGGTGTTCTGCGGCCTGTTCCCGGTCGACGCCGCCGATTTCGAGGACCTGCGCGCCGCCATCGGCCGGCTGCGCCTCAACGACGCCAGCTTCACCTTCGAGATGGAATCCAGCGCCGCCCTCGGCTTCGGCTTCCGCTG
>TARA_R110001606_G_scaffold359994_8_pt1 | contig 94972 bp, 90 predicted proteins | sample TARA_R110001606 | Tara Oceans TARA_R110001606 (sample SAMEA4398315) | marine metagenome | biome: Polar Biome; feature: [SRF] surface water layer (ENVO:00010504); material: water (ENVO:00002006), including particulate matter (ENVO:01000060) such as... | depth 5 m
TGGACCCTGACCTGTCTCCCGGATAGCGGCTGACGCCGCTTCCGGGAGGATGATGCTTTTGCACGCGAGCGTCCCGGATCGCCGCTTTGCGGCGTCCGGGATGACAAGGCCTCCGGGCTTTTTGGCGGGGACGTGGGTCCTTGGGACAGGCCCGAGGATGACGGAGGGTGCGGGCTCCCGGGAGCCTTCGACCCGGACGCAGACCGCCCCCGGCCTCAGCCCGCCGCCCCGCCCTGCCCGATGATCCCGGCCACGCCGCGGGCGATGACGACCTGCTCATCGGTGGGGATGACCCGCACCATGACGCGGCTGTCGGGGCGGCTGATCTGGTGGGCGTGGACCCGGTTGGCGTCGGCGTCCAGCTCGAGGCCGAGCCAGCGGCACAGGGCGACGATCCGCGCGCGGATCGGGGCGGCGTGCTCGCCGACGCCGGCGGTGAACACCACGGTATCGAGCCCACCCAGGGCCGCGGCCAGCGATCCGATCTCGCGGGCGATGCGGTAGACATAGACGTCGAGGGCCTGACGGGCCTGCGGATTGTCGCTGGCCAGCAGGGTGACCATGTCGCCGCTCTCGCCCGACAGGCCGAGCAGGCCCGAGCGGTGGTAAAGAAGATCGCTGACGGCCTCGACGCTCATGCCCCGGGACTGGATCAGGTACAGGATCACGCCGGGGTCCAGGGCACCGCAACGGGTGCTCATGGGCGGGCCGTCGAGGGCGGAGAAGCCCATGCTGGTCGCCACGCTGCGGCCGTCGGCCATGGCGCACAGCGACGCGCCGCTGCCGAGGTGGAGGACGATGGTGCGCCCACCGGCGGCGGGGCCCGCTTCGGTCCGTAGCGTCTGCGCGATGTAGTCATAGGAGAGGCCGTGGAAGCCGTAGGCCAGCACCCCCTCGTCGATCAGGGCGCGCGGCAGGGCGTACAGGCGGGCGACATCGGGCTGGTCGGCATGGAAGGCGGTGTCGAACACGCCGACCTGCACGGCGTCGGGGAAGTGGTGACGCGCCCGCTCGACACCACGAAGGTTGAACGGCTGATGCAGGGGGGCGAGGGATTCCAGCGTCCGCAGTTCGCGAATCAAGTCCGGCGTCAGCACGACGGGATCGCGGAAGGTCAGGCCGCCGTGGACGATGCGGTGGCCGACCGCGACGATCGCTTCGGCCCGGCCGGTGCGCTCCAGCCAGGCGAAGACGCCTTCCAGCACGGTGTCCAGATCCTGACCCGTCGGCCAGGCTTCGTCGGCCACGACCTCATTGCCCACTTTCGCGCGGAGCCGGGGCGTGCCGGTCAGATCCGAGACCTGGCCCGACAGCGCCAGCGCCGTGTCGGCTTCGCGGTAGACGGCGAATTTCAGGCTGGAGGAGCCGGCGTTGAGCGTCAGGATATGCCGCGGCGTCATCGGCTGAATTTGCTGAGTTTGTGCTGGGCGACGAGGATGGCCAGGGCGCAGGAGGCGAGGCGCGAGGCCTCCGGCTCCGAGCGGCTGGTCAGCATGATCGGCACCCGCGCGCCCATGACGACACCGGCCGACTGGGCGTGGGACAGATAGAACAGCTGTTTGGCCAGCATGTTGCCCGACTCGATGTCGGGCACGATCAGGATATCCGCCCGGCCGGCGACCTCGGAGACGATGCCCTTGGTGGCGGCGGACTCGGGCGAGATCGCATTGTCGAAGGCCAGCGGTCCGTCCAGCACCCCGCCGACGATCTGGCCGCGGTCAGCCATCTTGCACAGCGCCGCGGCGTGCAGGGTGGAGATCATGTCCGGATTGACGGTCTCGACCGCCGCGAGAATGGCGACCCGGGGCGTCTCGATGTCCATCGCCAGGGCGCAATCGATGGCGTTCTGCACGATGTCGCGCTTGGTCATCAGGTCGGGGGCGATGTTGAGCGCCGCGTCGCTGATCAGCAGCGGTCGGGGATATCCGGGGACGTCGAGGACGAAGACGTGACTCATGCGCCGCTCCATCCGCAGATTGAAGGGGCCGGAGATGGCGGCCTCAAGCAGTTCGTCGGAGTGCAGGGCCCCCTTCATGATCGCGGCGACCTGTCCGGCGGCGGCCATTTCACAGGCGCGGGCCGCGGCGGCGTGGCTGTGTGCCACATCGATCAGCCGATAGGCCGCGATGTCGAGCCCGGCAGCCTGGGCCGCATCGAGGATCCGCTTGCGCGGGCCGATCAGCACGGGCGCGATCAGGCCGCGTCGCGCACCGGCGACCGCCCCGGCCAGCGACAATTCATCGACCGGGTGGACCACCGCGGTCAGCAGCGGCGGGGTGGCCTCCACCATCTCGAGCAGACGCAACAGCTGTGACGGGGCCTGGGTCGTGGTCATGGCGTAACCTTTCTGCGGCCCCGGGCGGGGCCGATAGGCGGCTGATGTATGACTACCCTAACGGCGGCGGGGCGAGATAGTCCCGCCCGTGCGCGATGGGCGCGGCCATCCGCCTCAACCCGGGCGGGGCGGTTGATCGCCGCCGCGCTCCGGCGACACGGTGACGCTCGACAGGCCGGAGGCGGAGGGTCAGGGTGGCGGCCCTCCCTGAGCCGACCCGGATATGACCATGCGCCGTTCCCGCCTGACCCGACTGCTGTTGTCGACCGCTGCCCTGGCCCTGATGACGGCGGGGCCGGTTATGGCGCAGTCGGCGACGCCCTCGGCAGAGGGCGCGCGGCTGAACGAACACGTGCGGGTGCTGGCCTCGGACGAATTCGAGGGGCGCGGGGTGGCGACGCCGGGCGAGGACAAGACGGTCGACTATCTGGTGGCGCAGTTCCAGGCCCTGGGGCTGGAGCCGGGCGGGCCGGACGGCCAGTGGGTGCAGGTGGCGCAGCTGAGCCGGACCCGGCAGGACGGGCCGGCGACGATCATGGTCAGCAACGGCGACGCGACGCGGGCGCTGGCGCGCGGGCCCGAGGTGCTGGTGTCCAGCGACCGGCCGGTCAGCCACATCACCCTGACTGATGCGCCGGTGGTATTCGCCGGCTATGGCGTCGCTGCGCCCGAGCGCGGCTGGGACGATTTCAAGGGCGTCGACCTGAGGGGCAAGATCCTGCTGGTGCTGGTCAATGACCCCGACTTCGGCGCGCCCGAGGACCATCCGGTGGCGGGCCGGTTCGACGGCAATGCGATGACCTTCTACGGGCGCTGGACCTATAAATTCCAGGAGGCGGCGCGTCAGGGGGCGGCCGGCGTGCTGGTGATCCATGACACGGCGGCGGCGGGCTATGGCTGGAGCGTGCTGGAAGGATCGTCGACGGCCCCGGATTTCGACATCGTTCGCGCCGATCCGGAGGCCGAGCGGGTCCCGGCCCAGGGCTGGATCCAGGGGCCGGTGGCCGAACAGCTGTTCCGCGACGCGGGCCTGGATTTTGCGGCGCTGAAGGCGCAGGCGCGCACGCCGGAGTTCCGGCCGGTGCCGCTGGACGGGGTGACGATGTCGATCGCTTTCGGCCAGTCCGCCGACCGCATCGAGAGCCGCAATGTGCTGGCCCGCATCCCGGGGGCCGGCCATCCGGACGAGACGGTGATGTACGGTGCCCACTGGGACGCCTATGGGCGCGCCACGCCGGTCGGCGACGACGACATCTATAACGGCGCGGTCGACAATGCGACGGGGGTGGCCGGTCTGCTGGAGCTGGCGCGACTGTTCAAGGCGGGGTCGCCGCCGGACCGGTCGGTGCTGTTCGTCAGCTGGACCGCCGAGGAGGCCGGGCTGCTGGGGGCCGAATACTATGCCGCCAATCCGGTCTGGCCGCTGGAGACGACGGTGGTCAACATCAATATGGACAGCTTCCTGCCGGGCACCGCGGTGTCACCGCAGATCGTGGTGATCGGCGCGGGCAAGAGCGACACCGACGGCTGGCTGGAACGGCGCGCGACGGAACAGGGGCGGGTGCTGATCCCCGACCCGGCACCCCAAGCCGGGGGCTTCTATCGCTCGGACCATTTCCCGCTGGCCAAGAAGGGCGTGCCGGCCCTGTTCGGCGCGGCCGGATTCACCGGCCACAACGCCGCCAGCCAGGACTATGTCGCCAACCGCTATCACAAGCCGTCGGATGACTGGTCGCCGGACTGGGTGATGGACGCGGCGGCGGTCGACATCGACCTGCTATATGCGGTCGGCCGCGACCTGGCCGACAGCCGCGCCTGGCCGCAATGGTCGCCGGGGGCCGAGTTCGAGGCGGCGCGCGCGGCCTCGGCGGATCAGCGGCCGGAGTAGAGTCGCCTCAGCCCAGCCGCCAGCGATGCAGGTGGTCGAGCAGGTCGGCGACGATCTGATCACGGGTGAAGCCGGTCACGTCGCGCGGCCCGGTGCCGTCGTCGGATTGCGCCGACAGTCGCCACTCCATCGCCCGGCGGCGTTCCGGGGCATCCAGCGGCGTGATGGCCGGACGCGGCCGTTCGCGCGCGCTGAGACGGTAGGTGAAGGTGCGCCCGTCCGCGGCCGTGGCGGTCAGCGACACGCCCGTTTCATCGGGCACCACCGAGGCCTCCAGCCCTTCGGCCGCGAGGGCCTGGCGGACGGCGTCCAGCGCGGGGGTGCCGGCGCGCTCCAGCTGGCGGTCGATATCGCGACGGCTGGCGGGGGACAGGATGCGTTTCAGCCGTTCGGCCAGCGGCGGGCCCCCGCTCTCGAGGGCACGGCCGGCGACGTCGGCGTTCATCTGGCGCACCAGCCCGGCGGCCAGCAGGATCATGATCACCGCGAACGGCAGGGCCGCGACCAGGGTCGCCGCCTGCAACGCGCCGAGGCCGCCGGCCAGCAGCAGCAGGGCCGCGGCCAGGCCCTCGAGCGAGCACCAGTAGACGCGCTGCCATTTCGGCGTGTCGTCCGCACCACCCGAGGCAATGGTGTCGATGACCAGCGAGCCGGAGTCGGCCGAGGTGATGAAGAACACCGCCACCAGCAGCACCGCCAGGGTCGAGGTGATGGCCGCGCCCGGCAGCTGGGCCAGGAAGTGGAACAGGGCCGTCGACAGGTCGCTGGTCACGGCCTGGGAGATGGCCCCGGCGGCGGAGCCCATGTCGAGGCTGATCGCCGTATTGCCGAAGATCGTCATCCACAGGAAGGTGAAGGCGGTCGGGACCAGCAGCACGCCGATCACGAACTCGCGCACCGTGCGGCCACGCGAGATGCGGGCGATGAACATGCCGACGAACGGCGACCAGGCGATCCACCAGGCCCAGTAAAACAGGGTCCAGTTGATCATCCAGCCGCGCGGCTCATAGGCGTAGAGGTTGAGGGTCCGCACGAAGAAATGGTCGAGATACAGGCCGAAATTCTGCACCAGCGCCTTCAGCAGGAAGCCGGTCGGCCCGACCACCAGCACGAACAGCATCAGGGATACGGCCAGCACCAGATTGAGCTCGGACAGCCGGCGAACCCCCTTGTCGAGACCGGTCAGGACCGAGGCCGTCGCCGCCGCCATGATCACGGTGATCAGGCCGACCTGGACCCACGGCGTGTTGGGCACACCGATCAGATAGTTCAGCCCGCTGTTGATCTGGGCCACGCCCAGACCCAGGGAGGTGGCGATGCCGAACAGGGTGCCGCAGATGGCGAAGATGTCGACCGCGTCGCCGATCGGCCCGTTGATCCGCTTGCCCAGCAGCGGCGACAGGCCCGAGCGCATGGTCAGCGGCAGGCCCTTGCGGTGGGCGAAATAGGCCAGGCTGAGCCCGACCAGGGCATAGATGCCCCAGGCGTGGACGCCCCAGTGGGTGAAGGTGATGACCATGGCCTCGCGGGCGGCATCGTAGGTGCCCGCCTGGGCCTCGGGCGGGCTGGCATAGTGCTGGATCGGCTCGGCGACCGCGAAATACATCAGGCCGATGCCCATGCCCGCCGCGAACAGCATGGCCAGCCACGAGACATAGGGGTAGTCGGGCTCGGAATCGTCGGGACCGAGCTTCAGCTTCCCGGTCGGTCCCAGCGCCAGGTAGAGGACCACGAGCAGGAAGCCTGCCACGGCGGCGATATAGAACCAGCCGAAGGTATCGATCACCCAGGTCTGGGCGGTCTGGAACAGGCGGTCGGACTCGCCGGGCACGGCGATGGCGGCGACCAGAAGCAGGCCCGTGATCACACTCGCGCCCCAGAAGACGCGGGGGTTCATCCGGGTTTCCAGCTTCATGCGCCGATGTCCGAGGGTGCCGTCATCGGGCCAGCGTATCGCACACGGTCAGGCCGGCGACCACCGTGCGGCATGCCGGCCCGGTCAGGACGCAGTGCGTGGCGCGACGCGCCAGACGGTGTTGGACAGGTCGTCGACGACCAGCAGGATCCGCTTCTGTTCATCGAAGGCGACGCCGACCGGACGGCCCCGGGCCCGGCCGTTGTCGGTCAGGAAGCCGGTCACGAAATCGACGGCTTCGCCGGACGGCTGACCGGCGCTGAACGGCACCCAGCTGACCTTGTAGCCGGCGAGATCCTTGCGGTTCCAGCTGCCGTGCTGGCCGACAAAGGCTCCTTGTGAAAACGTGCCGCCGAAGCCGCCGCCGGTGGCGAACGACAGGCCGAGTGCGGCGACGTGCGAGCCCAGGGCGTAGTCGGGGACCACGGCCCGCGCGACCATGTCGGGCCGCTGCGGGTGGACGCGCGGATCCACGTTCTGGCCCCAGTAGCTGTAGGGCCAGCCGTAGAAGGCCCCTTCGCGCACCGAGGTCAGATAGTCCGGTGACGCCTGCGGGCCGATCTCGTCGCGTTCGTTGACCACGGTCCACAGGGCGCTGGTCAGGGGTTCGATGGCCAGGGCCGTCGGGTTGCGGATTCCGGAGGCCATGGTGCGATGGGCCCCGGTCTGACGATCGATGGCCCAGACGACAGCGCGCTCTTCCTCCACCGCCATGCCGCGCTCGCCGACATTGCTGTTGGAGCCGATGCCGACGAACAGGGTCAGGCCGTCGGCGCTGGCGGTCAGGGACTTGGTCCAGTGGTGATTGATCTCGGACGGAAGTTTGGTGACTTCCTCGCCCGCGGTGGTGATCCGGGTCTGGCCGGGCTGGTACTGGAAGCGCAGCAGGGCTCCCTGATTGGCCACATAGAGAGACCCGTCGACGAAGGCCATGCCGTAGGGCGCATCCAGATTGTCGATGAAGACGGTGCGAACCTCGGCGCGACCGTCATTGTCGGCATCCCGCAGCAGGGTGATGCGGTTGCCGCTGTCGACCCCGGTGTTGCCCTGTTTCTTGATGACGCCGGCGATGACGTCCTTGGGGCGAAGCTTGGGGGCGTGTCCGCCACGCCCTTCGGCCACCAGAATGTCACCGTTGGGCAGGACCAGAACCTGTCGAGGAATCTGCAGGTCGGTGGCCATGGCCGTGACGGTGAAGCCGGCCGGGACGGTGGGGGTCTGATCGCCCCAGCCGGTCGGCTTGGCGATCTTCAGCGTCGGCACCAGGGTCTCCTGGAGCGGCGGCAGGTCCGGCCCCGGTCCGATCTGGTTGAGACTGGAGTCGCTTCCGCCACAGCCGGCGAGCAACAGGACGAGGACTGCGGTGCCTGTGAACGAACGGATCATCGGACGACCTCGCGGGACATGACGCCGGAATAGGCGATGACGCCGGCCGCCAGGGCCAGAAGGGTGCAGAGGATGGACAGCATCAGGCCGAAACCACCGACCGAGCTCCAGCCATCCTGACTGTGCTTGAAGGCGTTGATCAGTCCCAGGATCATCATCGCTGCGAGGACGCCGAGGTAGATGAGCCGGGGCATGCGGGGCTGCCCCCGCCAGTGGATAGCCAGCGCGACCACGGCCCAGACCAGGACCAGACCCCCGAACACCAGCCCACCGGCGATCAGCCAGCTGGAGAAGTTCGTCCACTGGACTTCCGCGGTGCGCAGATAGGTGATGTCGGTCACCAGGGCGGTCGTGAACAGGGCGATTGGAAAGCCCAGCAGGATCGCGTGAACCGGGTGAGGGTCGCCCCCCGTCAGCAAGCGTTTGATCTCCATCCCGCGGCTCCCTGTACAGCGACGCTGAACCAACTCCCGGGCGGGGTGTTTGGTTTCATCGACCCCGATCAGGCGATACGGCGGGCCCGTTTTAGCGGAGCTGGCTGTCCTTGCTGCCGCGACGGTTGATGGCCGAATGGGCGACACGCCCGTCCCGCCCGGACTGGCAGTGCACACAGGTGGTGGCCCCGGGCAGGGCCCGGCGTCGCGCCTCGGGAATATCCTCGCCGCACTCGACACATTCGGCGGTGCCGTCACCGGCAGGCATCCGCGACCGCGCGTTGAGCACGCCGTCGACGATGGTGTCGTTGATCTGGTCCAGTACTGCGCCATCCCGCGTCCATCCGCCGGCCATGTCGCCCTCCGATACTGTTGAAACGGTCAGTTCTTTAGATGGGGAGGCGGGGGCGGTTTTGAAGGGAGACCGTTTCCGCGTCGGGGCCTGCGGGCCGCCTCCGGGCCGTTGCGGCCGTCAGTGTCCGACTGCATAGTCACGCTGATGCTTGCCCAGGACGACGAAGAACATCCGGTACCAGAAGAGCTCCGGCCTCGGTTTCAGGCGCTGGTAGCCGCCCTTGTCGACGGCGATTTTCAGCTTTCGAACCCTGTGCTCGAGGGGATCACGCCGATCGACAAGACCGCAGCGCAGTTCGTCGCAGGACAGGTCGCCGCCTACGGGGACACCCTGATCCCGCTATCCGACCAGGTTTGGCAGCGATCAATCTATCGCTGGATGGACGGCTACTGGGAGTTCCTGATCGACCTCAGCACCACCCGGGAGCCCGTCAGTGATCTGGCGCTCCACGCCAACCTCATCGGTGATGAAAGCGGTCGAATTGACGTCTGGTCCGTACACGTACCCTAGGACTCCGACCCTCATCCGGCCCTTCGGGCCACCTTCTCCCAACGGGAGAAGGGATCGATGGTCGACGCGCGGAGATCAGATGGCTAGACCCAATCCATGACCGATCTCCCCGACATCCACGGACCCTGCCCCGACCGTTTCGCGGCGGTGAAGGACGCCTTCGCCGCCAATTTCACCGACGCCCCCGAGGGGCTGGATGAGCTGGGGGCGCGGTTCAGTGTCTGTGTCGGGGGCGAGTCGGTGGTCGATCTGTGGGCCGGCCATGCCGATACGGCGAAGACCCAGCCGTTCACCGACGCGACCCTGGCCCCGGTGTTCTCGACCGGCAAGGCGGTGATGGCCCTGCTGATCGCCGGCTGTGTCGAGCGCGGTCTGCTGTCGTATGAGGCCCCGGTCGCCGCCTACTGGCCGCTGTTCGGACAGGCGGGCAAGGCGGGCATCACCGTCGGCCAGTTGATGAGCCATCAGGCGGGGTTGTCGGGTTTTTCCGAGCCGGCCGAGCCGACGATCTGGTTCGACCGCGAGGCGGTGCTGGACCGGCTGTGCGCCCAGGCCCCGATGTGGGAACCGGGTACGGCCTCGGGCTATCATCCGATCACCATCGGCTATCTGGCGGGCGAGCTGTTCCGTCTGGTCGACGGGCGCAGCATGGGCACGGCCCTGGCCGAGGATTTCGCCGATCCGTTCGACCTCGACCTGTGGATCGGCCTGCCCGAGAGCGAGCACGACCGGGTGGCGCAGATGCGCAAGCCGACGGCCGCGCCGGACCTCGGGACGATCGACGCGATCAAGACGGCGGCGTTTCTGGATCGCGGCTCGGCCCCCGGTGGGCGCGGCTCGAGCGAATGGCGGCAGCTGGAGATTCCCTCGGCCAATATGCATGCGACAGCGGCGGGGCTGGCGCGGATGCTGACGCCGCTGGCCACCGGCGGGACGCTGGACGGACAGACCTTATTGTCGGAGGGCGTGCTGGCCCAAGCGACGCGCGAGCGCATTCACGGGCCGGACAAGGTGCTGCCGTTCACCCTGGGCTGGGGCGCGGGTTTGCTGCGCAATGCCGGGCTGGACATCTTCGGCCCCAATCCGGAGGCGGTCGGTCATACCGGCTGGGGCGGCAGCTGTGCCTTTGCCGACCCGGCCACGGGAATTTCGGCTGCCTATGTGATGACGCGCCAGTCGCCGCACCTGCTGGGCGACCCGCGGGCGCTGCGGCTGATTAAAGCTTTGTACTCGGCAGCCTAGAGTTCGTTCCAATACCGCTCATCCCCGCGAAGGCGGGGACCCAGATCTTTCGTAAGTCACGACGGCGGGGATCATGAGCGGTGTGAAACCGGTTGCGGTCATCGCCCAAAACACTGGGTCCCCGCTTCCGCGGGGATGAGCGGAAGGGGGGAGTGTTACCGAACCCGTTTCGGGGCGGTCAGACCGCCGATGATCCCGGCCAGGACGGCGCAGGCGGCGCAGGTCAGCATCACGGCGCGGAAGGCGGTGTGGAAGGCGTCGGTCGCGGCGGTATCCAGATCGCCGCCGGCCATCACCTGACCCAGCAGGGCCCGGGCCTCGGGCGTATCGGCCCGGGCGACGAACACCGCCGACAGGATGACCCCCAGCAGGGCGATGGCCAGCAGGCCGGCGACGCGGGCTACAGCGTTGTTGACGCCCGAGGCGACGCCGGTCTGGCCGGGCCCGACCGCGCCCATGACGGCGGCCGTCAGCGGCCCCACGGCCAGGGTCATGCCGATGGCCAGCACCGTCATCCCGGCCAGCGGGCCGTCGACATAGCCGGCCCCCGGATCGGGCCAGGCCAGCAGGGCCAGTCCGGCCCCGGCGACAATCGGCCCCAGTGACAGCGACAGCCGCGCGCCGAAGCGGTCGGCCAGCTTGCCGGCCAGCCCCGAGAACAGCCCCATAATGGCGGCGAACGGCAGCATGGCGGCCCCGGCCAGGGTGGCGCTGAAGCCGTGGACCCGGATCAGGTCGAAGGGCAGGAAGAACATGGCCCCGCCCAGCGCGAAATAGAGCAGCAGGGTCAGCAGGTTGACGCCGCTGAACACCGGCGACCGGAACAGGTCCAGCGGCATCATCGGGTGCGACTGGCGCGCCTCGGCCACCAGGAAACCGGCCAGGGCGGCGAGACCGGCCAGCAGGCTGCCGAGGATCAGGGGCGAGCTCCAGCCGAGGTCGGGCGCGGCGGTCAGGGCCCAGGTGACGGCGGCGAGGCCGGTCATGGCCAGCAGCGCGCCCGGCCAGTCCAGTCCCCGGGCCTCGGGGTCGCGGCTTTCGGGCACGGTCCGCATGGCGATGACGAAGGTCAGGGCCGCCAACGGCAGGTTGATCCAGAAGATGAAACGCCAGTCCAGACTGTCGGCCAGCCAGCCGCCGATCAGTGGACCGACCATGCCGAACAGGGCCCCGAACCCGGCCCAGGTGCCGAAGGCGCGGCCGCGCTGGTCCGGCGGAAAGGTCGCGCCGATCAGGGCCAGGGCTCCGGGCGTCAGCAGGGCTGCCCCGACCCCCTGGAAGGCGCGAGCGGCGATCAGGGCGTGGATGTCGGGGGCCAGGGCACAGGCGACCGAGCCCAGGGCGAACAGGCCGATGCCGATCAGGAACACCCGGCGGCGGCCGAACCGGTCCCCGGCCGCCCCGCCGACCAGCACCAGCGCCCCCAGCGTCAGCAGATAGGCATTGACCACCCACTGGGTCGCCGCGGGTCCGCCGCCGAGATCATTCTGGATCGTCGGCAGGGCCACGCCCAGGGCGGAACCGTCGATGAAGGTCAGGCTGGAGCCCAGCACCGTGGCCACCAGCACCCAGCGGCGGGTCGCAGCGGAAGCCGGGCCATCGGCCGGGGCGCACACCGCCTGGATCTGGCCGGCGTCGCAGGGTTGGGGTCCGTGCATCGGTCTCTCCTGCCTCGCGGCGGAGTTAAACCGGTCCTGTCGGGGACTTCAACGCCGTGCGGGCGGCGCGGGCCTGGGTCAGGGCGGCCCACAGGAAGACGGCGGCCCCCAGCCAGATGAAGCCGAACGAGATGCCGCGCAGCCAGGTGAAGCTCTCGCCTTGGGCCACGCCGATGATGAAGCTGAGCGTCGGGGCGATGAACTGCAGGAAGCCGACCATCGACAGCGGCAGGCGGCGCGCCGCCCAGGCGAACAACACCAGCGGGCCGACGGTGATCGGTCCGGCCATCAGCAGCCAGAAGGTGGCGTCCGGGCTGGTGCCGAAATGGCCGGCTCCGTGCAGATGCAGCCAGACCAGCCAGGCCAGACCCAGCGGGGCCATCAGCAGACATTCGACGAACAGGCCCGTCTGGGCCTCGGCCTTCACCTGTTTGCGGATCACACCATAGGCGGCGAAGGACACCGCCAGGGTCAGGGAGATCAGCGGCAGCCGGCCCAGGGCCACGGCCTGCAGGGCCACGCCGATGGCGGCCAGGGCGATGGCGAACAGGCCCGCGCGGCTGATGCGCTCGCGGAACAGCCAGGCCCCGATGGCCATGTTGAGCAGAGGATTGAGATAGTAGCCGAGGCTGGTCTCGAGCGTATGGCCGTTGTTGACCGCCCAGATGAACAGCGCCCAGTTGATGGCGATCAACAGCGTCGACAGCACCAGCCAGCGCAGGGTGCGCCAGTCGGTCAGGGCGCGGCGAACGCCGGTCGTCTGACGGGCCAGCAGCACCAGGGCGGCGGCCCAGATCAGGCCCCAGACCGCGCGGTGGCCCATGATCTCCCAGGCGTCAGCCCCGGCCGCGCCCATCGGCTGGTAGACCAGCGGCGACAGGCCCCAGATCACATAGCAGGCGACCCCGGCGAACAGGGCGGCACGGGCTTCGGCGTGCGGCGCGGGCGGCATCGGCGGGAGCCTAGACCGTCAGAGTGCGGTAGCCACCGGCGGGCTTGATCATGCCGGTCTCGTCCAGCAGCTGGGCGATCTGCACGGCGTTGAGCGCGGCCCCCTTGCGCAGGTTGTCGGACACGACCCAGATGTTGAGCCCGTTCTCGACCGTGTGATCCTTGCGGATGCGCGAGACATAGACGGCATGTTCGCCGGCGGCGTCGACCGGGGTGATGTAGCCGTCGTGTTCCTGCTTATCGATGACCTGGACACCCGGGGCCTCGCGCAGGATGGCGCGCGCCTCCTCGGGGCTGATCGGGCGGTCGAATTCGAGGTTGATGGACTCGGAGTGGCCGACGAAGACCGGCACCCGCACGCAGGTTACGGTCAGCTTGATGTCGGGATCGAGCATCTTGTGGGTCTCGTCCCACATCTTGGCTTCCTCGTCGGTGTAGCCATCATCGCGGAAGCTGCCGATATAGGGGATGACGTTGAAGGCGATCTGTTTGGGGAACAGTTTCGGCGTGGCGTCGCCGAGGCCGTAGATGGCCTTGGTCTGGTTCCACAGTTCGTCCATGCCCTCTTTCCCGGCGCCCGAAACCGACTGGTAGGTCGAGACCACGGCGCGCGTGATCTTCGCCGCATCGTGCAGGGGCTTGAGGGCCACCACCAGCTGGGCGGTCGAGCAGTTGGGGTTGGCGATGATGTTCTTCTTCGTCGCCAGCTTGATGGCGTCGGGGTTCACCTCGGGCACGATCAGCGGCACGTCGGGGTCCTTACGGAAGGCCGAGGAGTTGTCGATCACCATCGGGCCCAGTTTGCCGATCTTTTCGGACCAGGCGCGCGAGACGTCGCCGCCGGCGCTCATCAACACCAGGTCGACGGTCTTGAAATCGAAGGTGTCGATGTCCTCGCATTTGATCGTGCGATCGCCCCAGGCCACCTCGATACCGCGCGATTTGCGCGAGGCGAGGGCATGCATCTTGTCGACGGGGAAGTTCAGCTCCTCGAGGATGTTCAGCATTTCCCGGCCGACATTGCCGGTGGCACCGATGACGGCGACGCGATAGCCCATGGGGAATTCCTTCAATACGCGGCCGCTCATCACCTGGAGGCGCGGTGGAACTGGCCGTAGGCGCTGCATATGGTCTTTCGCAGGCGCGAAGCAACGGCTTTTCAGACTCGCGCCGGACCGCTAAGCCCCGTGACCATGCCCACACGTCTTCGCGCCGCCTATGACAAGCGTATCCAGTCGGGGCAGCTGAGCCCCGATCCGGCCCAGCACGAGGCCATAGTGGCGCTGTCGCGGCTGAGCCATGACCTGAAGCGGCGCGGCCGCTTCGGCAAGGTGCCGACGGTGACCGGCGTCTATCTGTGGGGGCCGCCCGGGCGCGGCAAGTCCATGCTGATGGACCTGTTCTTCGCCTGCGCGCCCGAGCCGCTCAAGCACCGGGCCCATTTCCACGCCTTTATGGCCCGGGTGCACGGGCTGATCCGCCAGTGGCGCGAGGGCGACAAGACGCAGCGCAAGGCGGTGTTCGGCACCCACAGGGGCGACGATCCGATCGAGCCGGTGGCGGAATTGATCGCCTCCGAAGCGCGGCTGCTGTGTTTCGACGAGCTGCAGGTGACCGACATCGCCGACGCCATGCTGCTGGGTCGGCTGTTCGACGCCCTGTTCGAGCGAGGCGTCGTGCTGGCGGTGACCTCGAACCGGGCCCCGGACCAGCTGTATCTGCACGGCATCAACCGCCAGCTGTTCCTGCCGTTCGTCGACCGGCTGACCCAGCGCTGCGAGGTGTTGCAGGTGGCGGGGACACGCGACTGGCGGCTGGACCGGATGGCGGCGGGGCGGCTGTGGTTTGCGACCGGGGACGCAGAGTTCGAAACCCTGTGGGCAGACCTGCGCGGTGACGAGCCCGAGGAACCGGCGCAGCTGACGGTGCTCGGTCGCGAGGTGGTGGTCGAGCGCACGGCCGGCGGCATGGCCTGGGCCAGCTTTGCCGAACTGTGCGGCCGGGCGCTGGGGCCACAGGACTATCTGGCCATCGCCGAACGCTGTCACACCCTGTTCCTCGACGCCGTGCCGGTGCTGGACCCGGGCAAACGCAACGAGGCCAAGCGGTTCGTCACCCTGGTCGACGCCCTGTACGAAGCGAAGGCGCGGCTGGTGGTGCGGGCCGCGGCCGGACCGGACGCCCTGTATCCCGTCGGGGACGGAGCGTTCGAATTCGCGCGCACCGCCTCGCGCCTGCATGAAATGACCAGTGCCGACTGGCTGGCGCAATCGCGTGACTGAGGGTTAGGGTGGGGCAAACCGGAGTTCCCACCATGATCCACCGTCGTTTCGCCGCCGCTCTCGCTACCGCCGCCATGCTGGCCGCCCCCGGGGCGGCGCTTGCTGCCACGCCCGAAGCTGTATCCCAGACCGCCTATCAGGCCGCCCCGGCCGCTCCGGCCCAGGTCCCGACCGGGCTGGCCATCACCGCCGTGCGCGACTGGCTGATCAGCGTCGGGGCCTCGGTCAGCGAGATCACACGCGAGGACGGGCGGATTTCCGTGACCGTCACCGACGGCCCGATGACCTGGCTGGTGTTCTTCAACGGCTGTGAGGCCGACGTTTGTGGCGACATCCAGTATATGGCGGCGTTCAGCAACGATACGATCACCGCCGAGCTGGTCAACCAGTGGAACCTCGAGCACCGCTTCCTGAAGGCCTATTACACACCCGGCGCGGCGGCCGGCGCGGCCGGCGCGGCCATCGTCCAGTATGACGTCCTGCTGGTGAACGGCGTGGGGACCGAGCAGCTGATCGATCCGACCTCGGTCTGGGTCGGCGTGCTGCCGAGCTTCGCCACCCATGTCGGCTTCTTCGTGCCCGAGGCGGCCCCCGCCCAGTAGGGCCGTCACCGATCCAAGAAAAGAGGCCCGCGGAGCGATCCGCGGGCCTCTTTTTGTTGGGCCGCGGTCAGAAGGCTCCGCACCAGATCCCGCTCATCCCCGCGAAGGCGGGGACCCAGTGTTTTGGATGATGGGCCATACGGACGACCCGCTGCTGGCCGTCCCTGGCACCCTGCGCCACAAAAGAACTGGGTCCCCGCCTTCGCGGGGATGAGCGGGATTGAGGTGGGATTTTTAGACGAGCGAGGAATCAATATCCTTGCAGGCCTGGAGCAGGCCCTGGACCGAGGCGACGGACTTCTCGAACATCGCCTTTTCCTCGGCATTGGTCGTGAATTCGATGACCTTCTCGACACCGCCGGCGCCGATCAGGGCGGGCACGCCGACGTAGAGGTCTTTCAGGCCGTATTCGCCTGACAGCCAGACGGCGCAGGGCAGGACGCGCTTCTGGTCCAGCAGGTAGGAGCGGGCCATGGCGATGGCGCTCTCGGCCGGGGCATAGAAGGCCGAACCGGTCTTGAGCAGGGCCACGATCTCGCCGCCACCCTTGCGGGTGCGCTCGACGATGGCGTCCAGCTCGGCCTGGGTCATGAAGCCGGCCTTGACCGCGTCGGGCAGGGGCAGGCCGCCGACGGTCGAGTGGCGCACCATCGGCACCATGTCGTCACCGTGACCGCCCAGGGTCCAGGCGTTGATGTCCTGGACCGAAACGCCGGTCTTCTCGGACAGGAAATAGGCGAAGCGGGCCGAGTCGAGCACGCCGGCCATGCCGACCACCTTGTTCTTCGGCAGGCCCGAGAACTGCTGCAGGGCCCAGACCATGGCGTCGAGCGGGTTGGTGATGCAGATGACGAAGGCGTTGGGGGCGTGTTTCTTGATGCCCTCGCCGACGGCCTTCATGACCTTGAGGTTGATGCCGATCAGGTCGTCGCGGCTCATGCCCGGCTTGCGCGGCACGCCGGCGGTGACGATGCAGACGTCGGCCCCGGCGATGTCGGCATAGTCATTGGCCCCCTTGAGGGCGACGTCGGTGCCGATCACGGCGGTGGCTTCGGCGAGATCGAGCGCCTTGCCCTGGGGCGTGCCCTCGGCGATGTCGAACAGGATCACGTCACCCAGCGCTTCGCGCGCAGCCACATGGGCCAGGGTGCCACCGATCATGCCGGCGCCGATGAGGGCGATTTTTGCGCGAGCCATAGGGGTCGTCTCCAGGAGGAAGGGGGCGGCGTAACAAGCGCCGTTGCGCGGCGGTCTAGCCCTGCGCGCTTTCGCCTGCAACTGTGACGCCGCGTCAGCCGGAGCCGCCGTGACCCGAACCCCCGAACTCATCGCCGCCGACGACACGCCGGACGGGCTGGTCACCGTGACCGACGAGGCCGCCGTGCGCGCTGCGGTCACGGCCTGGCGGGCGCGCCTGTTGAAGGGGCCGGGCCTGTGGGACCGGACCACGCGCGGGGCCCAGGTCCGGATCAACCGCGCCATCCCCGAACGGGTGCATGCCGTGGTCACCGCGGGGGTCGAGGCCATGACCGGCGGCATCATGACCGGCTCCGACCTGCTGAAGGTGCGGCCGCTGGCGGAAGGATCGCTGGCGGTGCGGGAGATCCGGGCCCGGCGACGGATCAAGCGCTATCGCAATACCGCCGGGGTCGAGGGCGGGGTAACCGGAGCCGGTGGCTTCCTGCTGGCGGCGGCGGATTTTCCGGCGCTGATGGCGATCAAGGTGCGGATGCTGGGCGAGGTGGTCGGCTGCTATGGTTGGGGCGGCGGTTCGTTGCGCGAACGGCTGTTCGTGTTGCACATCTTCCATCTGGCCTTCGCCAGCGCCGCGCGGCGACCCGAGGCCCTGGCCGCGCTGGAGGCCTGGATCGCGAACATCGGCCAGCCTCAAGTGATTGAGGACTATGACTGGCGTACGTTCCAGATCGAGTATCGCGACCATATCGACCTGGCCAAGCTGGCCCAGATGATCCCGGTGGTCGGCGCGCCGATTGGGGCCGTGGTCAACTGGCGGCTGGTCGAGCGGCTGGGCGAGACGGCGATGATGGCCTGCCGGATGCGGTGGCTGGCGAACGGTTGACGTTCCCGATTTGTTCGTGTCCACTGTTCCGGTGGACGCGCCCCCTTAAACCGAAGGCCTCCTTGAATGGCTGACCCCGTCGAACCGGTTCACCTGATCGAACAGGCGGAGACCGGCGACCGTTTCCTGATTTACACCGACGACAAGGGCGTCAGGGTTGATCTGCGCTATGACGGTGACGCTCTTTGGATGACCCAAGGGCAGATGGCCGGATTGTTCGGGCGCGACGTGTCCGTCGTATCGCGTCACATCACCAACATCCTTGAAGAAGGCGAGTTGAGCGAAGAGACTTCTTTGCAGAAATTGCAAACAAGTCCGCTTGGGCGACCGGGCACCCTCTACAGTCTGGATATGGTGATCTCGGTCGGCTACCGGGTCAGCTCCGCCAAGGCCACGGTCTTCCGGCGCTGGGCCACGGGCGTGCTCGTCCGCTTTGCCACCAGCGGCTTCGTGGTCGACGTCGATCGGCTCAAACGGCCCGGCGGGCAAGACCGCATCTCCGAACTTCGCGACATCATTCGCGACATCCGGAGCGCCGAGGCGAATGTCTATGCGGAGCTGCGGCGCATCTGTTCGATGTGTCAGGACTATGATCCGAAGTCCGAGGCGGCGCGCGAATTCTACCAGCAAACCCAGGCCAAGCTCTTCTATGCCGTCGTCAGTCAGACCCCGTCGGAAATTCTGGCCAGTCGCGCAGACGGGTCACATGAGACCATGGGGCTGCAGACCTGGCCAACGACCGAGATCAGGAAGGCGGACGCTGTTACGGCCAAGAACTACCTCGCCCCGGGCGAGATTCGGGAGTTGAACCGGCTCACGTCCATCCTGCTGGACATCTTTGAGGATCAGCTTGAGATCGGTCGGCTCACCACGATGAGCGAAGCGTGTGACCGGCTGGATGACAGTTTGAGAAACGTCGGACGGGTCGTGTTGACGCACGGCGGTCAGGTCGACGCCCGCAGCGCCAGGTCCACGGCCGAACGGGCGTATGAAGCCTTCGACCAGCGCCGGAGACGGACGAGACAGGCCGATGCCGACGTTGAGCTGGCGGCGCTGAAGGCCACCGCGAAGACACTGCCGAAGGGCGGTTCGAAATAGCGCTAGGCTTCCGGCCTCCGCGTAATCTGAAGAGAGGGATTTCGACATGATCGGCTATGTGACACTGGGCACCAATGATCTGGCGCGGGGGGCGAAATTCTATGACGCGCTGGCCGCCGAACTGGGCACGCCGCGGATGATGGAGGAACCGACCTTCATCGCCTGGGGTACGCCCGACGGTGCGGCCGGGATCGGCCTGACCAAACCGCACGACGGCCAGCCGGCCACGGTCGGTAACGGGGTGATGGTGGCGCTGCAGGCGTCGTCGCGCGAGCAGGTCCAGCGGCTGTACGACATCGCCCTGGCCAACGGCGGCAGTTGCGAAGGTCCGCCCGGGCCGCGCGGCGGGCCGTTCTACGCCGGCTATTTTCGCGATCCGGACGGCAACAAGCTGAACGCCTTCCTGATGGAAGCGGGCTCGGGGGCCTGAAGGCTTGACCCGGGCGGCGACGCGCGCGACCGGATAGCCATGATGTCTGGTTTTTCCGTCGACCCCGCCTTCGAGGGCGGCTCCATCCCCGTCGCTGACTGGCCCCTGTGCCAGGTCCGGCTGCAGGACGACGCGCGGTTTCCGTGGCTGATCCTGATCCCGCGCGTGGCCGGGGCGGTCGAGCTGGATGATCTGTCGGCGGCGGACCGGGCGCGACTGATGGAAGAGATTGCCCGGGCCGGCAACTGTGTGCGGGCGCTGGGCGAAGCGGCCGGGCGGCCGGTCGACAAGCTGAATGTCGCGGCCCTGGGCAATGTCACGGCCCAGCTGCATGTCCATGTGGTCGGGCGGCGGCGCGACGACGGCCTGTGGCCCGATCCGGTCTGGGGCCGGGATGGCGCGCGCCCTTATGACGCGGCGGCGCGGGCCGCCGTGGTGGCGCGCCTTACGGACTGATCAGGGACGGTGCAGGGTCACGGGGCGGGCTTGGCCGTTGTGGACGAACTCGCCGTGCCAGCCGTTGCCGGTGCGCTGCAGCCGCAGGGTGCCGTGCCGGTCCAGCACCAGCGATGCGCGGGTGCCCTCGACGGAAATGGCGTTGACCAGACGGGCTCGGCCGTCGTCGCCCCGACGCCAGGCCCCCTCGACCGTGCCGTTACCGGGATCACGCAGCACCAGGCTGAGCAGCGGGCGGCCGTCGGACCCCAGGGCCCGCCAGCGACCGTCCAGCGGTCCGGCCCGGGCGTCGGCGCTGCGCTCGGCAGCGGTGACGCCCTTGTCGAAGAAGGTCTCGACGTCGGTGACGCCGGGACCGGGCGCGGTCTCGAACGGGCGGATGGCGGGGGGGCGGTAGATCTGACGGGTCGCGGCGGCGGCGGCGGGCGTATAGGCGCGCGCGCCGGGATCCTGAAGCAGAAGGGCGGCGGTGGAGGCGGCAACAACGGTAAGGAGCATCATCCCAGACTGCCGCATCCGGACCAAAAATTCCACCCGGGGACGAGGCAGGGGGCAAAACCGCCCCTGAAAACCGCCGCGGAACGGGGGATGGGGGCCCGGCTTCGTTGACACCCCGCCGCCGGGGTCACTAAAGCCTGTATGCGCCTCCGGGCGATTGAATTCCTTCGGTTTTGAGAACCATTCGCATGACGAGCCCCCTCCCGGTCTCGGGCGACGACCAGAGCGACCGCCCGGTCCTCCAGCCCAATGGCCGGTCCCGCCCCCTGTCTCCCCATCTCCAGGTCTGGCGCTGGCATGTGACGATGGCGGCCTCGATCCTGCACCGGATCAGCGGCAGTGCCCTTTCGGCCGGCGCGGTCCTGGTCGGGATCTGGCTGCTGGCCCTGGCCTTCGGCCCCGAGGTCTATGCCACCTTTACCGGCCTGTCGGCCTCGCCGCTGGGCCTGCTGGTCTGGTTCGGCCTGACCCTGGCCCTGACCTATCACCTGGCCTCGGGCATCCGTCACCTGATCTGGGACACGGGCGCGGGCCTTGAGCCGAAGACGGCCAGTCTGCTGGCCAGCCTGTCGATCTGGATCGGCTTGCTGGCCGGGGTGGCCTTCTGGGTCTGGCTGTTCGTGTCCGGGAGTGTGTCGCTGTGAGCGGTTCGACCAAGACTTTCGTCAAGGGCGTCAAGGTGTCCGAGCATCACGGGGCCGGGGAGTGGATGGCCGAGCGCCTGTCCTCGCTGATCCTGGTGCCGCTGACGCTCTGGGGTCTGTGGAGTGCGGCGCAGCTGGCCGGTGGCGGCTATGACGGGGCCCTGATCTGGTTCCAGAGCCCGGTCAATGCGGTGCTGCTGGCCGTGACCCTGCTGGCCAGTCTCTGGCACATGAACCTGGGGCTGAAGGTCATCGTCGATGACTATATTCACAAACCCTCGACGCGCGGGGTCCTGCTGGCCCTGATCGCCGTCCTCTGTCTGGTGCTGGCCTTCGCCAGTGTCTTCCTCATCGTGCGGCTGGCGCTGGGCTCAGCGCCGCTGCCGGCCGGTTTCGGAGCCTGATCGCGCATGTCCGTATCTGGGACGACCTATGAATTCGTCGATCATGAATATGACGTCGTCGTCGTCGGCGCGGGCGGCTCGGGCCTGCGCGCGGCGCTCGGGGCGGCCCAGCAGGGGCTGAAGGTCGCCTGCGTCACCAAGGTGTTCCCGACCCGGTCGCACACGGTCGCGGCCCAGGGCGGCATCTCGGCCTCGCTCGGCAATATGGGCGAGGATGACTGGCGCTGGCATATGTACGACACCGTCAAGGGGTCGGACTGGCTGGGCGATCAGGACGCCATCGAATATCTGGTCCGCGAGGCCCCCAAGGCCGTCTATGAGCTGGAACACTGGGGCGTGCCGTTCAGCCGCACCGACGAGGGCAAGATCTACCAGCGCGCCTTCGGCGGCATGACACGAGACTACGGCAACGGTCCGGTGCAGCGCACCTGCGCCGCCGCCGACCGCACCGGCCACGCCATCCTGCACACATTGTACGGCCAGTCGGTGCGCCGCGAGGTCGAGTTCTTCGTCGAATATTTCGGTCTCGACCTGATCATGCAGGACGGGGCCTGTACCGGCGTGACGGCGTGGAAGCTGGACGACGGCACCATGCATCGCTTCCGGGCCAAGCTGGTGATCCTGGCGACCGGTGGCTATGGCCGCGCCTATTTCAGCGCCACCAGCGCCCACACCTGCACCGGTGACGGCAATGCCATGGTGCTGCGCGCCGGCCTGCCGCTGCAGGACATGGAGTTCGTGCAATTCCACCCGACCGGCATCTATGGCGCGGGCTGTCTGATTACCGAGGGTGCGCGCGGCGAGGGCGGCTATCTGACCAATTCCGAGGGCGAGCGCTTCATGGAGCGCTATGCCCCGTCGGTGAAGGATCTGGCCCCGCGCGACATGGTCAGCCGCTCGATGACCATCGAGATCCGTGAAGGGCGCGGCGTCGGTCCGAACAAGGACCACATCTACCTGCACCTCGACCACCTCGATCCGAAGATCCTGCACAAGCGGCTGCCGGGCATTTCCGAGAGCGCCCGCATCTTCGCCGGCGTCGATGTGACCAAACAACCGATCCCGGTGCTGCCGACGGTCCACTACAATATGGGCGGTATCCCGACCAACTATCACGGCGAGGTCCTGACCAAGGTCGGCGACAATGCCGACACCGTGGTGCCCGGCCTGATGGCCGTGGGCGAGGCCGCCTGCGTCTCGGTGCACGGGGCCAACCGTCTGGGCTCCAACAGCCTGACCGATCTGGTCGTGTTCGGCCGCGCCGCCGGCCTGCGCGCCGGTGAGGTGGTCGATAAGGCCGCGAAGGTGCCGGACGCCCCGGCCGCGATCACCGACGGCCACCTGGCCCGGTTCGACCGCTTCCGCAACGCTTCGGGTGCGACTCCAACGGCCAAGCTGCGCATCGAGATGCAGCGCGCCATGCAGTCGGACGCGGCCGTATTCCGCACCGGCAAGACGCTGGAAGAGGGTGTCGCCAAGCTGCGCGACATCCACGCCCGCGGGGCCGACATCAAGACCACCGATCGCGGCCTGATCTGGAATACCGATCTGGTCGAGACGCTGGAATACGACAATCTGGTCGATCAGGCGCTGGTCACGATCGAGGGCGCGCTGAACCGCACCGAGTCGCGCGGGGCCCATGCCCGCGAGGACTTCCCCGATCGCAATGACGCCGAGTGGATGAAACACACCCTGGCCTGGAAGACGCCGACCGACGGCGTGAAGATCGACTACCGCCCGGTCCACAATTACACGATGTCCAAGGACATCGATTATATCGAGCCCAAGGCACGGGTGTACTGAAGATGGTCCAGCTTACCCTCCCGCGCGGCTCCAAGCCGACCACCGGCAAGGTCCACAAGGCCGCGCCCGGTTCGACCAACGTCAAGACCTACAAGGTCTATCGCTATGACCCCGAGGTCGACGCCGACCCGCGCTGGGACGTCTATGAGGTGCCGGTGGCCGATCATGGTCCGATGCTGCTGGACGCCCTGATCCACATCAAGAACGAGATCGACCCGACCCTGTCGTTCCGGCGCTCGTGCCGCGAGGGCATCTGCGGTTCGTGCTCGATGAACATCGACGGCCGCAACACCCTGGCCTGCACCAAGGGCTGGGACGAATGTTCCGGCGACACCATCGCCATCGCGCCCCTGCCGGCCCAGCCGGTGGTCAAGGATCTGGTGACGGACCTGACCCTGTTCTACGCCCAGTACGACTCGATCCAGCCGTGGCTGCAGTCGGACGAACCGGACCCGACGACCGAGCGGCTGCAAACCCCGGCCGAGCGTGAGAAGCTGGACGGTCTGTACGAGTGCATCCTGTGCGCCTGCTGCTCGACCTCCTGCCCCAGCTACTGGTGGAACCAGACCGAATACCTCGGCCCGGCGGCCCTGCTGCAGTCCTATCGCTGGATCGCCGACAGCCGCGACGATGCGACCCAGAAGCGGCTCGATGACCTCGAGGACCCGTTCAAACTGTATCGCTGCCACACCATCATGAACTGCACCCAGGTCTGTCCCAAGGGGCTGAACCCGGCCAAGGCCATCGCCGAGACCAAGAAGCTGATGGTGGCCCCGGACCGCAGGAAGGCGACGGCGACGGCGACGGCGTAATGCGTGCTGCCAGCGGCGCGGGCCTGGTCTTGGCGTTGGCGGTTTTCGCCAGTCCGGCGACGGCGCAATCCGGCCCGACGACCGACCCGGCGTTGACCGCTGCCCTGCGCCCCGGGCTCAAGCCGGCGGAATATTATCCTGAGCTTCAGCGTTTGGCAGAAGCCGGAAATCCGGGCGCGCGGGCCATTTTTGACGGCTTTACCGCCTTGGGCATGGGCGGGCACGGGCGACCCGCTGACTTCCCCTTGGCCTGTCGCGCCTGGGAATCCGGGGCGGCGGTCTCGGCGGAAGCGGCCCATTTCACCGCCGAATGCTACGAACACGGACACGGTGGGACGACCGACCTGGCGCGCGCCATGGATCTCTATCGACAGGCGGGCGAAGGCGGATCAGCCCGATCCCTGTGTGCACTGGGGCTGATCTATGCGGCCGGCGTAGCTGTGCCGGCGGACCCGGAACGCGGGGTCGTACTCTGCCGCCAGGGCGCGGAAATGGGTGACGCGAATGCCCAGACCGATCTTGGAGACTTCTATCGCAGTGGGCGTGGGGTGCCCCAAGACTATGCGATGGCGCGCCTCTGGTACGAACGGGCGGCAGGACAACGGCAACGCAACGCCACCTACCATCTGGGTGCCATGGCCTGGAACGGCGAAGGCGGCCCGATTGATCTGGCCTCAGCCGGAAAGTGGATGGAGAAGGCCTATGAGGCCGGCCGCCGGGATGCCGCTGCTCTGGCCGGGCAGGCGGCGCTTCTCCGTGCGGTCCCGAATGCGCCCCGTGGACCGGTCGATATCGAGTTGTTGGCGCTTGCGAAGCGTTGGTTTCTCGTCGCGATGAGGGAAGATCCGGCCGAGGAGAGGCGCGCCCATGCCGCCGTGACCCTGGCGCAGATTAGTGGCTATGAGGCCCTGGCGCGTCAGCAGGCTGGCGACCGCTAGCGGTCAGACCGCGAGCGTCAGCCCGCAGTGGGTGGCGAAATGGCGGAAATCGGGGTCGTGGGCGATCAGCGGCGCGCTGGCGTCGATACAGCACTGGGCGATCAGGGCGTCCGCGAGGGTTGCGCGGAATCCCAGTCGTTTCAATTTGCGTCGCGCCAGACCGGCCCGTTCCCAGGCCGTCGCCTCAAGCGGCAATACCGAGGCGATGGCCAGAAGATCGGCGAGTCTGGGCCGGGCCTCCGTATAGGACAAAAGCTCGGTCACGGTCGGCGGCGCGACGACGAGATCACCCTTCTGGGCCGCCCGGGTGATCAGCGCGATGTCCGGGCCGGACTGGCCTTCCAGAATTCGCACCAAACTGCTGGTGTCGGCGCAGATCATTCTGTTTCGGCGGTCTGGTCCAGGCCATAGACCTTGTCTTCGCGGAGCTCATCGAGATCGAAGCCGCTGAAGTCGATCGTGCCCTGGAGTTCGAGCAGCTTCCGCCCGAAGGCCCGTCGTTTCAGGCTTTCCAGCCCCTGCCGCAGGGTTTCGGTCACGCCGGCACCGGTCGCACTCTGGGCGGCATCCAGAAGATCAGCGGGCAGAATGGCGGTAATTTTGCGCACGGCGGGCATGGCGTCTTATGCCATATATTGATGCTGGCATCAATCTATGGCCTTGCCTCTCTCGTCCGGCTTTGCCAAGAGCGTGCCATGGCGAAGATCACCTACATCGAACATGACGGTCGCGAGCATGCGGTCGAGGTCAAGGCCGGCCTGTCCGTGATGGAGGGGGCGATCCGCAACAATGTGCCCGGCATCGACGCCGACTGCGGCGGAGCCTGCGCCTGCGCCACCTGCCATGTCTATGTCGACGAGGTCTGGCGCGAGGCGACCGGCAAGCCCAGCGCCATGGAGGAGTCGATGCTCGACTTCGCCGAGGAGGTCGAGGCCAACTCGCGCCTGTCGTGCCAGATCCGGGTTTCGGACGCGCTGGACGGCCTGGTCGTGCGGCTACCGGAAAACCAGCACTGAGATGATCGATCCGCGGCTGATCGAGGCCGTGGAGACGTTGATCACGGCACACGCCCGGCCCGGGCACGTGCCGCTGATCGCCATCGCCGGATCGCAGGGCTCGGGCAAGACCACTCTGGCGCGGGCGGTCGCGGCCCGTACCGGGGCGGCGCATCTGTCGCTGGATGATGTCTATCTGACCCGGGCCGAACGCGAGGGGCTGGCGGAAACCGTGCATCCGCTGTTCGCCATCCGGGGGCCACCGGGGACCCATGACCTAGCCCTGCTGCACCGGGTGATCGCCGCCCTGTCCGCCGCCGGACCCGACGACCGCACGGCGCTGCCGGCGTTCGACAAGCTGGCCGATGACCGGCTGCCGCCGCAGGCCTGGCCGGTGTTCGCGGGGCGGCCGACGGCGATCCTGCTGGACGGCTGGTGTCTGGGGGCGACGCCGCAGGATGAGGCCGATCTCTTGGAGCCGGTCAATGCGCTGGAGCGGAATCAGGACCCGGACGGGCGCTGGCGGCGGGCGGTCAATGACCGGCTGGCCGGCCCCTATCGTGACCTGTTCGCCCGGTTCGACGCCCTGCTGTTCCTGAAGGCCCCGGGCTTTGACGTCGTGCTGGACTGGCGCTGTGAGCAGGAGGCCGGACTGATGGGGCTGGATCCGGCCGATCTGCCGGCGGCGGAGCGCGACCGGCTGGCCGGTTTCGTGCAGGCCTTCGAACGCCTGACCCGGCACATGCTGGCGGGGGGCGTGCGGGCCGATATGACGGCTCCGCTCGACCGCCGCCGGCGACCGGGTGTCATCTGACGATGCGTGCCCGGTCGCCGGGGTCGCTTATAGCAGGGCGCTGATGGCCTTGATCGCCACATAGACGGCGACGATCAGGATCAGGCCGGCGAACAGGCGACGCCCGAGGGCGGCGTTCTGGCCCAGCCGATGTGAGATCGGCAGACCCAGCAGGGTGCCGGCGACGCCGCCGACGGTCATGGCCGCAACCAGCGGCAGGTCGACCCAGCCGGACAGGGCGTAGTTGAACGAGGTGGTGGCCCCGAAGGCCGCGACGCTGAGCAGGGAGGAGGCCTGGGCCAGGGCCAGACCCATGCCGGTCGCCGCCATCATGCCGGGCACGATCAGGAAGCCGCCGCCGATGCCGAAGAAGCCGGCGGCGGTGCCGACGCCCGCGGCGGTGACGCCGACCCGCGGCACCAGGGCCCTGGTCAGCCGCACATCCGGGCCGCCATTCTCGGGCTTGGGCCGCAGCATCGACAGGCCGACCGCTGCCATGGCGATGGCGAAGAACAACAGCAGCTGCTGGCCGTCGATGATCTTGGCCAGACTCGATCCGCCCCATGCCCCGAAAGCACCGACCACGGCAAACAAACTGGCGCAGGGCCAGCGGACCCGTCCGGCGCGGGCGTGGCCGATCAGGGCGGTCAGGGCGTTAAGTGCCACCCCCGCCGCCGAGACGCCGATCGCCATGTGGGGATCTTTCACCCCGACCATATAGAGCAGCAGCGGCACGGCCAGCACCGAGCCGCCGCCCCCGAACAGGGTCAGAAGCAGGGCGACGATGCCGCCGCTGAGCATGGCCAGCAGCCACTGGATCAGGTCAGGGGACATGGATCAGGCAGCCGGAAAAGCGTTGCGGTTCCACGGCATGACGGCCAGCAACCGGGCCATGCCGCAGAAACCTGTGGCCCCGGCGAAGAACAGGCCGGCCCCGACGAAGGCGGCGAGCCCCCAGAAGGCGGGGTGGACCAGCACGCCGAGGGCGGCCCCGGTCAGGATCAGGCCGCCGGCGACCATCTGCACCTGACGCATCATCTCCAGCGGGGCCTTGTCATTGGTCTTTGTCGCCAGGCCCGCCTTCTTCCAGCCGTCGATGCCGCCGGCCAGAACATAGGCCTGACCCGGGACGCGGGAGGCCAGCTGATTGCAGTTGGCCTGGGTGCGGTTGCCCGAGCGGCACATGAAGACCACATCGCGGCCGGGCAGGATCTGCAGGTCGGCCTTTTCGAACAGGGACATCGGGGTCGCGGCTGCGCCCGGGATGTGCTCGCGGGCGAATTCATCGCGTTCACGGATGTCGACCAGAACGGCGGTGCCGGATTTCATACGCGCGGCGACGTCGGCGGCCGAAAGGGCAGTGAGAACGGTCATGGGTCTACTTTCCGTTGGAGTTGCTGGTGGCGAGGCCGGCGCGTTTCCAGCCGTCCAGTCCGCCGTCGAGAACGAAAGCCTGTCCCGGAACCCGGGCAGCCAGCGGGTCGCAATTGGCGTTGGTGCGTCCGCCGGATCGGCACATGAAGATGACCTCGCGTCCGGGCGTCACCGGCAGGTCCGTCGAGGCCAGCCCCGACAGCGGTGCCGGAGCGGCACCGGGGATGTGTTCGCCAGCGAATTCGTCGGGTTCACGGATGTCGATCAGCACGGCCTGTCCGGCCTGCAACCGGGCATCGACCTCTGAGGGAGACAGGGGGACAAGCGCAACGATCATGAGTTTCGTTCCTCGGTTTCGGGGGGGCAATAGATTTCGGCCAGGGTGGCGATCACCTCGGCTACGGCCGGGTTTGCGAGTCGGTAGAAGACGGCGACACCTTCACGTCGGGTGCTGACCAGACCTTCCTCGCGCAACAGGCCGAGGTGCTGGGACAGGGCCGACTGGGACAGGCTGACCCGCGCCAGCATCTCGCCGACCTGCAGCTCCCGACCATCGAGCTGACACAGGATCATCAGGCGCTTTTCGTTGGCCATGGCCTTGAGCAGCCGCGCGGCGGAGCCGGCACTGGCCTCAAGGCGTTCAAGACGATGGGTGTCGAGATCGAGCATGCCGCCAATATATGAGCCATTGCTAATTTAGCAAGTACTAATATATAGAAGGCCAACCCAAGGAGCTTTTCATGACCCAGTCATCCCCCCCGGTGTTGCGCCCTGTCGTTGAGGCCTTTTTCGAGCCCGAGACCAACACCGTCACCTATCTGGTCAGCGATCCCGCGACCAAGGCCGCGATGATCATCGACCCCGTTCTGGACTTTGACGCCGCCACCGGCCGGACCTCGACCGGCTCGATTGACGCCGTACTGGCGGCCGTGGCCGCGCAGGGCCTTAAGCTGGAGCGGGTGCTGGATACCCACGCCCACGCCGACCACCTGAGCGGGGGCGACAACATTCGCGCCCGGACCGGCATCCCACTGGGCATCGGGGCCAACATTACCAAGGTCCAGAAGACCTTCGCCACCCTGTTCGAGGCGCACGATGTGTCGCCGGACGGGGTGGTGTTTGACGCCCTCTATGCCGACGGCGACACCTTCACCCTGGGCAGTCTGGAGGTCGAAGTACTGCACACACCGGGGCATACGCCCGCCTGTGTCAGCTATCATGTCGGCGACGCCCTGTTCGTGGGCGACACCATGTTCATGCCGGACTTTGGCACGGCGCGCTGTGACTTCCCAGGTGGCGACGCCCGCACCCTGTACCGTTCGATGCAGAAGATCCTCGCCCTGCCCGGCGAGACGCGCCTGTTTGTCGGTCACGACTATCTGCCGGAGGGCCGCACTGAATATGAGTGGGAAACGTCGGTAGCGAAGCAGAAGGCCGACAACATCCATATCGGCGACGGTGTGACCGAGGACGAATTCGTTGCCCTGCGCGAAGCCCGTGACGCCACCCTGGCCGCGCCAAAATTGATCCTGCCGTCGCTGCAGATCAATATTCGCGCCGGGGCCCTGCCGCCGGCCGAGGCGTCCGGGCGACGCTTCCTGAAGACGCCGCTGAACGAGGTCTAGGGCGCAATCGGTTGGGTTGGACGCCGTCCAACCCGGCTCAGTCGGCCGGCATGCGTCCGGCGTTGACGGCGATACGGCCGATCAGCCCCTTGACGATCAGGTCGACGGCCGAGCCCTCGCGATAGTCTGCGGCGGCGACGAAATTAACCCGATCCTCGCTGATCAGGCGGTGCACCTTGTCGCGGTCGCGCGGCGTGCTGTCGGGGTCATAGACGGCGATCGAGAAGCCGCCCTTGGTGTGCATCATCTTCATGGTCGGCACATCGGTGTCGCCGTCGCCGAGGAAGATCATCCGCTCGAACGGCACCGGCCGCTCGTCGTCGGGGATGAAGCGGTTGATGCGCTCGTCGTCCCAGTGGTTGTGGACGCCCTTGTTGATGCGGAACAGGTATTGGGTCTTGGTCGTGTAGTTGACGCCGACCGCCGGCCAGACGGCGACATCGTCGGCGTCATAGACATATTTCGATGCGAACACGTGTTCGAAGGCCGGGTGGATCGGGCAGCCCTCGATCATCTCGGTCAGGCCGGCGGAGATGATGTAGTGCTCGACGTCCAGTCCGTACTGGGCCCCGAAGGCATTCATCCGGTCGAACCAGCTGAGGTCGCGCAGCCCCTCGAACAGGGCCACGTCCTGACCGTGGTCGCGCAGCGCCTTGCGGGTCACCGGCTGGCCCTGGTCGCGGGCGACCTGCAGCATCATCTGCATATACATCAGGATGCCGTCGCCGTCGGAGGCGACCGTCTGGGGCTGGACCGTCTCGTTCCAGAACTGGGTCGGCGTCATGCCGATCGACGGGATGAAGCTGACCTCCTGCATGTTGCCGCGGGCCAGGGTGCCGTCGAAATCGTAGATCAGGGCGGTCTTGAGGGGCTTGAGAGCCATCGGATGTCCAGGGGTGGGAGATGGGTGGCGGCTAGTTAGGGCCTGACGCGCAGGCGGTCAAAGCGCCTCACTCGACGCCGGCCAGGCCCCCGAGCCGCAGTTCCGGGGCGGCGGCGGCCGACGAGGCGCGCAGCGGCAGGTGCAGGATGAAGGCCGCGCCCTTGCCGGGCTCGCTCTCGACCTCGGCCCAGCCGCCGTGCATCTCGACCATGGCCTTGACCAGGGCCAGGCCGACGCCGGGGCCGCCACGGTCGCGGCGCACAAAGCGGTCAAACACATGGGGCTGCAGGTGATAGGGGATACCGCGCCCGGTATCCTCGACCCGGATGCGCAGTTCGGAACTGTTGGCCTCGGCCGAGAGGGTGACCTCGCCGCCTTCGGACACGGCCCGGACGGCATTTTCAAGCAGGTGGTCCAGCGCCTGGGTGATGCGGCGCTCGTCGGCGCGGACGGTCGGCAGCCGGGCCGGGCATTTGGCCTTCAGCGTCGCGCCGCGACCCTCGACCCGGGGCCGGTAGCGCGAAACGATCCCGGCGAACATATCGCGCACGTGCAGATCGCCGAGGCTCAGCTCCATCTCGCCCGCATCGATCTGGGCCATGTCCAGCACATCGTCGATCGACCGGGCCAGCTGGCTGGCGGCGACGCGGATGGCTCCGGCCTGCTGGCGGCTGCGCTCGGGCAGGCCGCCCAGGGTCTCGAGCAGTTCCGAATAGCCGACGATGGTCGTCAGCGGCGTGCGCAGCTCATAGGAGACGCTGCCGACGAACTCGCGCTTCAGGGCCTGGCTTTCCTCGAGCGCCGCGGCCTTGGCGGCCAGGGCCTGTTCCAGCTCGCGCTGGGCGGTGACGTCGGAGAAGGCCACCAGGGTGGCACCGTCGGGCAGGGGGCGGGTCTGCCACGAGGCGATGCGGCCGTCGGCGGTGCGGCCCTCGCCGGAGATGGCGACGCGACTCTCGGGATCGGGATCGGCGACGCGTGCCTTCAGGCCGAGCCACAGCGCCGGGTCGGGCAGGGCGGTCTTGCACAGCTCGGCGATAGCGTCGAAGTCCGAGGCCTCGGTCAACTGGTCAGCGGTCAGTTTCCAGAAGCTTTCGAAGGCCTCGTTGTGCAGGCGGATACGTCCGTCAGAGCCGAACACGGCGACGGCGTCATTGAGCTTGTCGAGGGTCGCGGTCTGGACCTGGATTTGGGCGTTGAAGCGGCTGCGCAGCTGCAGTTCGTCCGTGATGTCCGAGAACAGCAGCAAGATGCCGCCCAGCGGGTGCGGTTGGCGGACGACGCGCAGGGTGCGGCCGTCGGGCAGGGACCAGCTGTCGTCGGGCGTGGCTTCGGACGCGCCATAGAACTCCAGCTCGCGCGCCTTCCAGCCCGCATAGTCGATGACTTCCGGCAGCAGGCGACGCTGGCGCAACCGGTCCAGCAGCTCGGCATGGGTCGGGCGCTCGTCCAGCCAGGCCGGGTCGATGTTGAACAGGGCCTGGAAGGCGGTGTTGTGAAAGGCCAGCCGCTTGGACGGGCCGAAGATGGCGACCGCGTCGGCGAGGTGGTTCAGGGTCTCGTCATGGGCCTCGACGTGGCGGCGCAGGGTGTCACGCGTCTCCTCGGCCTCGGTCATGTCGATGGCGAAGGCGACCACGGCCCCGCCGCCGCCGGGAGCCGGCTCGGCGATGATCCGCCAGGCGCGCCGACGGCCGCCGCCGGTGGTCCAGCGGAAACCTTCCTGACGGGCGTGCATGCGGCCGGCCTCGGCGACGATGGCATCGGCCCCGCGATCGAAGCTCAACGACCGTTCAATGGCGTCTTCGAGGCTGTCGGCCTTCATCTCGGACAGCCAGGCGCGGTTGGCCCAGGCCAGTCGTCCGGACGGATCGACGATCCAGGTCGGGGCCGGGGAGGAGTCGGCCAGCAGGCCCAGACCGCTCTCGGCCACCTGGGTCACGCCGCCCAGACGCGACAGGCGCAGCCAGGCGGTGCCCGCGGCCGGGCGGCCGTCGATGCGCCAGGCCCCGGATGGCAGGTCCAGCACCTGGTCGAAGGGTTCACCCGCCGCGATCAGGGCGTCGAGCCGGGGGCCGGCGCTGGCGCGCACGGCGTCGAGCACGGCGTCGATCGGCTGGAGATCCGCTCCGGGCAGGTCGAGGGCCATCTCGCTCCAGATTTCGAGCGCACCGATCACCCCGGTCACGCCGGTCGTGTCGAGCGACAACCGGGTGTCGTCGAAGGCGGCCAGGGTCCCTTCGCAATCGGCCAGGGCGGTGCGGGTGGCGACCAGTTCGCTACCGCCGTGACGCGCCTGCGATGACAGACGGGCTCGCATGCGCCACGCCCAGGCGCTGACTGCCAGCGCCAGGCCTGCCGCTCCCGCGGTCGCTACATAGGCAATATCGGCCTCAGCCATTCGCAGATCTATCCGCCGGTTCGTGCTGACTCGCACAGGCACCATAGCGCAAGCTGCGAAAAAGCCACGCCCACTGAACGCGATTGCTGCCGAGACCCATAGTACCGATATGAGGGGCATGACCCCGACCTTGACCGATCAGACCGCCCCCACCCTCGACGACTTCGCCCGGCTGGCCCGCGCCGCCCTCGAGGCCCTGCCCGAACCGTTCCGCTCGCTGGCCGGGAATGTGGTGCTGCGCATCGATGATTTCGCTGATGCCGAGACGCTGGCGGCGCTGGACATCGACGATCCGTTCGACCTGACCGGCCTCTATCACGGCGTCGACATCGGCCGTCAGGAGGGGCTGGGGCCCGCGCCCGAGCCGTCGCGCGTCTTCCTCTATCGCCGGCCGATTCTCGATGAATGGTGCGAGCGTGGCGATGTCGGCCTGTACGAGATCATCAGCCATGTGCTGGTGCACGAGATCGGCCACCATTTCGGGCTCGACGACGACGAGATCCATCACATCGAGGACTCTGCCGACTGATCGGGGCGGTCGTTCACGCGTCGCCAGTGGACACCGGCTGGTCGTTCACGAAGCCGGGCCGTGCATCGCCGCAAGCGCGCTGGCGTCGGCGGCGGCGCGGCCCGAGGGTCTGGATATCGGGGCCCGGCGATCGGGCTTCCCCTGAACAGGATATCCGCCATGAAGACCGTCGCCGCCGCCCTCGCCGCCCTGACCCTGGCCGCCGCCGCCCCGGCCCTCGCCGCCGACCCGTCCAGCTTGACCCTGACCTTCGAGACCGGCGCGTCGACCGGTGCCGTTATGGTCGCCCTGTATGACAGCGAGGCGGCCTGGTCGGACGGAGCTCCGGTGCGCAGGGCCCGCCTGGACGTCGCCGCCGGACAGCAGACCGCGACGTTCGAGGGCCTGCCCGCCGGCGATTACGGCATGAAGGCGTTTCATGACGTCAACGGCGACGGCACGATGAACACCAACCCGTTCGGCATGCCGCTCGAACCCTATGCCTTCTCCAACAATGCGGTCGGCAACATGGGACCGGCGCGCTGGGACCAGGCCAAGGTCACCGTTTCGGGCACCGTCACCCAGAGCATTGTCATTCGCTAGGCGGCCGATCGCTCGCCGCGCGGCGACTCACTGCTTGAGGCCGCGCCGAAACCCCTTCCGTCAGGAGAACCACCTCATGCACACGTCCCGCCGCAACTTCCTCATGGGTGCCGCCGCCCTGTCCGCCGCCGTGATCACACCCGAGACCGTCCGGGCGATGGCGGCCCAGGAGGCCGCCGCTGACTGGGCCCTGGCCACTGCTGACCTTGAGGCCGACGTCGCGCCCCGGGCCATGCGGCTGATCCATGGTCGCGCCCCGGCGGATCTGACCGGGACCCTGTTCCGCAACGGTCCGGCCAAATTCCGTCGGCCTGGCGGCTCGGCGACCCACTGGTTCGACGGCGATGGCCTGATGCGCGCCTTCCGCATCAACGATGGGCAGGTGACGCTTGACGCCCGTTTCGCCGATACGCCCAAGCGACGGCACGAGAGCGCCATCGGTGCCGTTGTCACGGCAGGCTTCGGCACCGCCGGCGACGACCGTGCGCGGGTCGGCTCGATCGAGGATGCCAATGCCGCCAACACCGCGGTCATGCTGGCCGGCGACGAAGTCTGGGCTCTGTGGGAGGGCGGGGCACCGCTGGCCATGGCGGCGTCGGACCTGTCGACCAAGCGGTTTGTCACCCTGCGCGACGACCTCAAGGGCATGCCGTTCCAGGCGCACCCCCGCTATGACCCTGACGGCACGATCTGGAACATCGGCCTGAACGGGGACAAGGCGGTGGTCTGGCACCTCAACGCCGACCGCAGCCTGAACACGGCGGACATCATCGACCTGCCGCGCGCCAGCTATATGCATGACTTCACTGCCACGGCTCGCCACCTGATCCTGGTGCTGCAGCCCTGGGTCTTCGATCACAGCGGCATGCCCTATGCCTCGCAGTTCGCCTGGAAGCCGGAGATGGGCACCCAGGTGCTGGTCATCGACAAGGCCGACCTGTCACGCCGCCGGATCTATGAGCTGCCGACCTTCAGCTATTTCCATCTGGGCGACGCCTGGGAAGACGCTTCGGGGACGATCCGATTCGACGTCGCCGCCGGCAAGGATGTGGCCTTCGCCATCGACGGGGCCCGGGTGATGGTTGAACAGCGCGGGACCGTCCCGGGTGAGCCGGCCGTTCTGGCCCTGATCACCCTGCGGACTGATGGCGGTGCCGACATGGTTTCGTCGGGTGTGACCGCCGAATTTCCCCGAAGCGACCCCCGGCGTGCGGGTCAGTCGCGTCGTCTGACCGCCCACGTCGCCGGTGAGACCGCCGACCGACCGCTGGCCACCGGTCTGGCCGTTCACGACTGGGAGACGGGGCGTTCGGACGCCTTCGACTTCGGCGACCGGGTCGTCGCCGAGGAGGCGGTGTACGTGCCCAAACCCGGGCGATCGGGCGAAGCTGAAGCTTGGTTGATCGCGCCGTCGATCAATCTGGCCGAGGGGGTGACCGAACTGCACGCCTTTGACGCCGCGCACGTGGCGGACGGCCCGGTCGCCAGCTGGCGGGCGGACGTGGCCCTGCCGGCCGGGTTCCACGGGATCTGGGCTGGATGAGCCTAATACCAGCCGGCCTGGCGCAGCCCGGGGGCGTAGCGGCGGCTGACCGGGGCGGTCAGGTCGCCGTCCAGGGTCAACAGGGCCCGGCCGTCGCCGCGGCTGACGTCGCGCACCGCGTCGCGCGCCACCCACCAGCTGCGGTGGGTGCGGGCCCCCTCAAGGCCTTCCAGCTCGGCCAGGGCATCCGACAGCCGCATCAGGATCAGGTCGGAGCCGCGATCGGTATGGACGCGCAGATAGTGGTCCTCGGCCTGGACCGCGATCAGGGTGGCCCCGCGCAGGCGGGGTGGCAGCCGGTCGGGAAAGCGGGCCGGAGGGGCACCGGGGGGGGCGGCGTGGGTGGCGAGCGGCCGGGCCCGGTCGAGGAAGACGTTGAGCAAGGTCATGGTCGCGGTCACCACGGCCACCGGCAGCAGGAATTCGGGCAACAGGTCCAGGCCGTAGAGGCCCTGGCCGAACGCCGGACCGGTCAGGGCCCAGACCACCACCGTCAGCGGTGCGGCGATGGCGACGGTCAGAACCACGGCCGTGAGCCAGGGCTGTCGTTCGGCGTCCAGCAGCCGGGCGATCCAGACCGAGCACAGATGGCCCCATATGCCGCCACCGATCATCAGCGGGATCCAGTAGGCGAGGCGATTCAGTATCGGGTTCTGACCGAGATTGAAGGCCCCACTGATGGCGAGGAAGGCCCCGGCTACCACGGCCACGACCAGCATCCGGATGACGGACGGGCGTTCGGGGGGAGGCTCGGTTCGGCTCATCTGTTTTTCCCGGGGCACGGTCTCGCCTTGAAACCATGAATCGGCACGCCGCAGAAGCGGCGGCAGGCCCGGATCAGCCGGGCGGGGAGTCCGGGCGCGCGCCGCAGACGGCGCGGAACCCGGCCGCGGCGAAGCGCACCATATAGTCGCAGGCACTTTCCAGATCGCCGGAGCGGCACAGGCCGCCCGACAGCCGGTCCAGCCGCCCGGTCTCGCCCAGCGTCAGCGTCAGCGCGCCCGACAGGTTGTGATAGGCCCAGTAGAGGTCGACTTCGGGTGCATCCGGAACGATCTGCTTGATCAGTTCGATCAGTCGCCGCGCCGCCGGATCGAAATAGCGCGTCATGATCTCGCCGCCGAAGGCCGGGTTGGCATTGGTCTGGGCCACCAGCGCGGAATAGTGTTTCCAGCCCGGCCCGCCCTTCAGCGACCAGGCGAACGGCGGGCGCAGGAAGGCTTCAAACAGTCCTTCGAAGGTCATGCCGTCCGGTCCCGCCTCCTGCGCATAGCGATTGATGGCATCGACCCGTTCACTGTTCCAGATTTCGGCGCGGCGCAGGAAGACCGCGTCGAACAGGGCGCGTTTGGCCCCGAAATAATAATGGACCAGGGCGGTGTCGACGCCGGCCTCGCGCGCCACTTCGCGGATAGTGACGCCATAGAAGCCGTGTTTCGAAAACAGGTCCTCGGCCGCATCAAGGATCGACTCGCGCGCCACGCCGGCACCGGCGGACCGGGCCTTGGACGGGCGTCCGCGGCGTGCGGGGGCACCCGCGGCACGGGCGGCCGGGACCTCGGGCGCGGCTTCGGAAACGGGTTCGGGGGCGTTGGGCCTGATCATGGCGACAAGCTAGGCCGCCGGGCGGGTCCTGTGCAACGGCGCCACAGGCTGCCGATTTGGCGCGGGGGAACCGTCACTGTGTTTGACAGGGCGGGGAAACTGGATAGGTTCCGTGAAAATCATTGAACGCTGAATAAAAGCGTCAACGGGCTGGAACACAACAATTGGGGTACCAAATGAACAGATACGTAAAAACCGCCTTGCTGGCGGGTGCCGCGCTGAGCGCACTGTCCACCGCGGCCATGGCCCAGGACACCGGCGCGATGGCGACCGGACCGCAGGCGTCGATGATCGATGACGTCATCGTCACCGCCCGTCGCCGCGACGAGCAGCTGAAGGACGTCCCGGTCGCCGTCACCGCCCTGGGGGCCGAGCGCCTTGAGGAAACCGGTGCTTCCGACATCACGGCCCTGCAGCAGCAGACCCCGAACGCCACGGTTCAGGCCGCGCGCGGTTCCAACTCGACCCTGATCTCCTTCGTCCGTGGCGTCGGCCAGCAGGATCCGCTGTGGGGCTTCGAGCCCGGCGTCGGCCTCTATATCGACGACGTCTATGTGGCCCGCCCCCAGGGCGCGGTTCTGGACATCTTCGACATCCAGCGCATCGAGGTCCTGCGTGGACCCCAGGGCTCGCTCTACGGTCGCAACACCATCGGCGGCGCGATCAAATATGTGACCTCGCGCCTGTCGATCGAGCCGGAAGCCACTGTGCGCGGCACCTACGGCAGCTACAACCAGATGGACTTCCTGGCGTCCGCCAGCATTCCGGTCAGTGACAACCTTCGCATCGGCGGCGCGTTCGCCAGCTATAACCGCGACGGCTATGGCCAGAACCTCAACACCGGTGCCGAGTCCTACGACAAGGACGTTCTCGCCGCCCGTGTGAGCGCCGAGTTCCAGCCCAACGACAACAGCTTCTTCCGTCTGGCCTATGATCGGACCGTGGACAAATCCAACCCGCGTCACGGTCACCGTGAAGTGGCCGGCACCGGTGTCGGTGCGGGCGTCACGCCCAACGTCTATGACACCTATGCCGGTGTCGGCGACAATAACTCGGTCATTACCGAGGGTGTGTCCCTGACCGGCGAATTCTATCTCAATGACAATCTGACGTTCAAATCGATCAGCGCCTATCGCAGCGGCGAAACCGACACGGTCATCGATTTCGACAACACCCCGGCCCCGACGCTGGATATCCCGGCGGTCTACGGCGACCATCAGTTCACGCAGGAGTTCCAGCTCCAGTTCGAGGGTGACCGCGTCCAGGGCGTGGTCGGTGCCTACTATCTGAACGCCAAGGCCTCGGGTGCCTTCGACACCATCCTCGGTAATTTCGGCTTTGTCATCGGTACCGGCGGCTTCGTCGAGACCGAAAGCTTCTCGCTGTATTCCGACGTCAACGGGGACCTGACCGACCGACTGCATTTGTCGATCGGCCTGCGCTACACCCAGGACAGCAAGACCGGCGACGTGTTCCGCGCCAACTATCTGGGGGCTACCCGCAGCCCGCTGCTGGGTGGCACCGCACGCGCCCCGTTCCAGGTGCGCACCGACTATACCAACAGCCGGGACTTCACGGACATCTCGCCGCGTTTCGCCCTGTCGTATGATTTCAGCGACCGGATCACCGGCTACGCCTCGTTCTCGACCGGCTTCAAGTCGGGCGGCTTCGACATGCGCGGCGACGCCAACGTGACGCCGAACACCGTTAACGGCTATGAGCCCGAGACGGTCGACGCCTATGAGATCGGGCTGAAGGGCTCGGCCTTCAATCGCCGCCTGTCGTTCAGTTCGGCCCTCTTCTACAACGAGTACCAGGACCAGCAGGTCACCACCCAGGTGCCGGCCGGTACGCCGCTCGGGTCCGCCATCGCCAGCTTTGTCGACAACGTCGGCTCCTCGACCATCTCGGGTGCCGAGTTCGAGGGCACGCTGCATATCCTCGACTCGTTGACGGCAAATTTCGCCGTCGGTTACCTGAACGCCGAGTTTGACGAGTTCCAGCGCTTCAACCTGGGCACCGGCCTGTACGAGAACATCGCCGATCAGGTGGTGCTGCAGAACGCGCCGAAATACACGGGCTATTTCGGCCTGACCTGGCGCGGCCAGATGGCCGGAGGGGCGCTCGCCATCACCCCGTCCATCAGCTACCGCGACGACTACAGCCAGTTCGAGTTCCCGAACCCGATCCTCGACCAGGAGGCCTATTCGCTGGTCGACCTGTCGGTGGTCTGGACCGCCCCGAACGACAAGCTGACGGTCGGCGTGTACGGCAAGAACCTGACCGACGAAGAATACCGCATCGGGGGCTACAACTTCCCGGGTGCGGCGGTCTTCAACGACTCGGTCATCGGCTACTACGGCCCGCCGCGGACCGTCTCGGCCATGCTGCAGGTCAAGTTCTGATCCGCACAGACGCCTGAAGCCTGACCCCCAGGGGTCGAAAGGGGCGGCGGTTCTCCGGGGCCGCCGCCCTTTTTCTTTTGCAGGCGCGGATCGCGCCGCTACGGTCCTGCCGGGGATCACGTTGAGGGGAATGCAATGAGCCAGTCCGATATCGGCACCACGCCGCCGAAGGTCTCGCGCTATCGCTATCTGGTGCTGACCCTGCTGGTCATCGTCTACACCTTCAACTTCCTCGACCGGCAGATCCTCGGCATCCTCAAGGATTCGATCCAGGTCGAACTGGACCTGACCGACACCCAGGTCGGGGTGATGGGCGGCATCGCCTTCGCCGCCCTCTATTCGCTGCTGGGGATTCCGATCGCCTGGCTGGCCGACCGCACCAGCCGCTCGTGGATCATGACCTCGGCCCTGACCGTGTGGAGCGGGTTCACCGTCGCCTGCGGCTACGCCGGTTCCTTCTGGGGCCTGTTCGCCATGCGTATGGGTGTCGGTGTCGGTGAGGCCGGCGGTGTGGCCCCGGCCTATTCGCTGATTTCGGATTATTTCCCGCCCAAGCAGCGCGCCCGCGCCCTCGCCGTGTTCTCGTTCGGCATTCCTCTGGGCATGGCCATGGGCATCCTGCTCGGCGGCCTGATCGCCGCCAACATCAACTGGCGCACGGCCTTCATCGTCGTCGGCATTGCCGGCCTGATCCTGGCCCCGATCTTCAAACTGGTGGTCAAGGATCCGGAACGCGGCGGTCTCGATCGGGCCGCCGGCGTGCCGCGCCCCGCCGTTGCCCCCAAGGCCCCCGCTTTCAGTGTGGTGCTGAAGACCGTTCTGCCCAAGCCGACCTTCTGGCTGCTGGCTTTCGGCGCGGCCTCGTCCTCGGTGTGCGGCTATGGCGTGGCTTTCTGGCTGCCGACCTTCTTCCAGCGCAGCCTCAATCTGACCCTGACCGAGACCTCGCTCTACTACAGCGCCATCACCCTGGTCGGCGGGGTCATCGGTATCGGTCTCGGGGGCTTTCTGGCCGACAAGTTCGGCGGCAAGTCGAAGCGGGCCTATCCGCTGGTGCCGGCCATCGCCTTCGTCATCGCCCTGCCCTTCTTCTACCTGTCGCTGAACGCGCCCAGTCTGGCGCTGGCCTTTCCGTTGTTCCTGATCCCGACGGCCCTGAACCTGGCCTGGTTGGGCCCGATCGTCACAGCGGTGCAGCACATCGCCCCGGCCTCGATGCGCTCGACGGCGTCGGCCCTGTTCCTGCTGATCAACAATCTGGTCGGTATCGCCCTGGGCACCTATTATTTCGGCTTCGTCTCCGATCTGCTGAAGCCGCAGTTCGGCGATGAATCGATCCGCTGGGCCATCTATTCAGGCGGGGCCTTCTATGTGGTGGCCGCCACCCTGCTGTTCCTGGCCTCGCGTTCAATCAAGCGCGACTGGGTCGACTAGAGCGAAATCGGTCTGGACGCGATCGCGTCCAGACTCAGATTTCGCTCCAGAACTATGCTGGAGCCTGATTCACGGCATCGGCGGAATCGCGCAGCGATTCCTCCTCAACCGATCAGGCTCTAGGGAGAAGGTTGCACCTGCGAAGGCTGGCTGCCTATAAGCGCAGCACTTCCTCCCCAGCGTTTCGGCGGTGCCTCCCATGAATATCCACGAATACCAGGCCAAGCAGGTCCTCAAGGGCTTCGGGGCCCCCGTCGCCGCAGGCGTGGCCGTCACCTCCGTCGACCAGGTCGAGGCCGCGGCGCGGTCGCTGCCCGGGCCGCTGTATGTGGTGAAGTCGCAGATCCACGCCGGTGGACGCGGCAAGGGCAAGTTCAAGGAACTGGGCCCCGACGCCAAGGGCGGCGTGCGCCTGGCCTTTTCGGTCGAGGAGGCCGTGTCCCACGCGAAGGAGATGCTGGGCAACACCCTGGTTACCGCCCAGACCGGCGACGCCGGCAAACAGGTCAACCGCCTCTATATCGAGGACGGGGCCGACATCGACCGCGAACTGTATTGCTCGCTGCTGGTCGATCGCCAGTACGGCCGCATCGCCTTCGTCGTCTCGACCGAGGGCGGCATGGACATCGAGGCCGTCGCCCATGATACGCCCGACAAGATCCAGACCATCGTCATCGACCCGGCCACCGGCGTCACCAACGCGGATGTCGCCAAGCTGAACACCGCCCTGGCCCTGACCGGCGACGCGGCCGCCGACGGCAAGACCCTGTTCCCGATCCTCTACAAGGCCTTCGTCGACACCGACATGGCCATGCTGGAGATCAATCCGCTGATCGTGATGAAGGACGGCCACCTGCGGGTGCTGGACGCCAAGGTCAGCTTCGACGGCAACGCCCTGTTCCGCCACCCCGACATCGTCGCCCTGCGCGACGAGAGCGAGGAAGACGCCAAGGAGATCGAGGCCTCCAAGCATGACCTGGCCTATGTGGCGCTCGACGGCGACATCGGCTGCATGGTCAACGGGGCCGGTCTGGCCATGGCGACGATGGACATCATCAAGCTGTACGGGAAAGAGCCCGCCAATTTCCTCGACGTCGGCGGCGGGGCCAACAAGGAGAAGGTCACCGCGGCCTTCAAGATCATCACCGCCGATCCCAACGTGAAGGGCATCCTCGTCAACATCTTCGGCGGCATCATGAAATGTGACGTCATCGCGGAGGGCGTGGTCGCGGCGGTCAAGGAAGTGGGCCTGAAGGTGCCGCTGGTCGTGCGCCTCGAAGGCACCAATGTCGCCCAGGGCAAGAAGATCCTCAACGAGTCCGGCCTGGCCATCACTGCGGCCGACGACCTCGACGACGCCGCCCAGAAGATCGTCGCGGCGGTCGGCTGAACGCCGTCTCCGTCTCCGCCCTGCTGACTGACCTATTCAGAGATCGATAGACCCATGTCCATCCTCGTCGACAAAAACACCAAGATCATCGTCCAGGGCCTGACCGGCAAGACCGGCGGCTTCCACACCGAACAGGCGCTGGCCTATCACGGCACCCAGATGCTGGGCGGCGTGCACCCGACCAAGGGTGGCCAGACCTGGGCCGGCTCGCACGGAGAGACCCTGCCGATCTACGCCACGGTCGCCGAGGCGAAAGCGGCCACCGGGGCCGACGCCTCGGTCATATATGTGCCGCCGTCGGGGGCCGCCGCCGCCATCATCGAGGCCATCGAGGCCGAGATCCCCTTCATCACCTGCATCACCGAGGGCATCCCGGTGCTGGACATGGTGCGGGTCAAGCGCCGCCTCGAGGGCTCGAAGTCGCGCCTGCTGGGTCCCAACTGCCCCGGCATCATGACGCCGGACGAGTGCAAGATCGGCATCATGCCCGGCTCCATCTTCAAGAAGGGCAATGTCGGCATCGTCTCGCGCTCGGGCACATTGACCTATGAGGCGGTGTTCCAGACGACGAACGAGGGTCTGGGCCAGACCACGGCGGTCGGCATCGGTGGCGACCCGGTCAAGGGCACAGAGTTCATCGATGTGCTGGAACTGTTCCTGGCCGACCCCGAGACCACCTCGATCGTCATGATCGGTGAAATCGGTGGCGGGGCCGAGGAAGAGGCCGCGCAATTCCTGATCGATGAGGCCAGGAAGGGCCGCAAGAAGCCGATGGTCGGTTTCATCGCCGGCGTCACCGCGCCCAAGGGCCGGACCATGGGCCACGCCGGGGCCGTCGTTGCGGGCGGCAAGGGTGATGCAGAATCCAAGATCGCCGCCATGCAGCAGGCCGGGATCACCGTCTCGCCGTCGCCCGCGCGTCTGGGCACGACCCTGGTCGAGGTGCTCAAGGGCTAGAATCGGAAGCGTCCCGCTCGCCGCGCGGGCGCTTTTTTCTGTCGTCCGGGGCAAAATTCGCCTTTTCGCCCCGCTTCGGTCATGACCCATGAGGAAACACCGCCTATATGACAGGCGGCCCCTTCACGCAGACGTGTGCGTGAGGGCGAAAAGGATGACGGAAAAAAATGGCGGACGATGCCGGTCGGCTGAATCAGGTCTTTGCCGAGACCAGCTTTCTGTACGGGTCGAACGCCGCCTTCATTGAGGATCTGCACGCGCAGTGGGCCAATGATCCCGCGTCTGTATCGGGCGAATGGCGCGCCTTTTTCGACCAGCTGCGTGACAGCGCCGCAACGGTAAAGGCCGCGGCCGGTGCCGGGGCCTGGGGTCGCGACCGCGCGACCGAAGCGACCGAGGAGACCGGCGTGTTCGACGGGCGCTGGCCGACGCCGCGCCCCGTACCGGGCAAGGCGGCCGCTGCCGGGAAACCCGCCGCCGCGCCTGCCGCCACCGCCGACGAGATCCGCGCCGCCGCGCATGATTCGATCCGCGTGCTGATGCTGATCCGCAGCTATCGGGTGCGCGGCCATCTGCACGCCCGGCTGGACCCGCTGGGAATCGAACAGCCGATCGACAATCCCGAGCTGACCCCCGAATTCTACGGCTTCAGCGAGGCCGACCTCGACCGACCGATCTATCTGGACGGCGTGCTGGGACTGGAAACGGCCACCATCCGCGAGGTCATGGAGATTCTGGACCGCACCTACTGCGGCACCATCGGCATCCAGTATATGCATATCGCCGAACCGGAGGAGAAGTCCTGGCTGCAGGCGCGCATCGAGGGGCCGGACAAGTTCGAGCAGAACGCCTTCACCCGCGAGGGCAAGCTGGCGATCCTGAACAAGCTGATCGAGGCCGAGGGTTTCGAGCGCTTCCTGCACAAACGCTTCCCCGGCACCAAGCGTTTCGGCCTTGACGGCGGCGAGGCCATGGTTCCGGCCATGGAGCAGATCATCAAGCGCGGCGGGGCCCTGGGTGTCGACGAAATGGTGTTCGGCATGGCCCACCGTGGCCGCCTGAACATGCTCGCGGCCGTGATGGCCAAGCCCTACAGGGCCATCTTCCACGAGTTCCAGGGCGGCTCCAGCGTGCCCAGCGACATTGAGGGCTCGGGCGACGTCAAATACCATATGGGTGCCAGTTCGAACCGCGAGTTCGACGGCAATCACGTCCACCTGTCGCTGACCGCCAACCCGTCGCACCTGGAGATCGTCAACCCGGTGGTGCTGGGCAAGGCCCGCGCCAAACAGGCGTTCGACATCCGCGCCGCCAACGCCGGCAAGCCCGAGGCCGAATGGGCGCTGGACCGCTCCAAGGTCATGCCTGTGCTGATCCACGGTGACGCCGCCTTCGCCGGTCAGGGCGTGGTGGCCGAATGCTTCGCCCTGATGGGACTGAAGGGTTACCGCACCGGCGGGACCATGCATTTCGTGGTCAACAACCAGATCGGCTTTACCACCAGCCCGCGCAACAGCCGCAGTTCGCCCTATCCGTCGGACGTGGCCCTGATGGTTCAGGCCCCGATTTTCCACGTCAACGGCGATGATCCGGAATCCGTGGTCTTCGCCGCCAAGGTGGCGACCGAATTCCGCCAGAAATTCCACAAGGATGTGGTGGTGGACATGTTCTGCTACCGCCGCTTCGGCCACAACGAGGGCGACGATCCGACCTTCACCCAGCCGCTGATGTACGCCAAGATCAAGGCCCAGCCTTCGACGCGGGAAATCTACTCCAGGCGTCTGGTCGCCGAAGGGGTGATCGACGAGGCCGGGGTCGACGCCGCCATCGCCGAGTTCGACGCATTCCTCGACGCCCAGTTCGAAGCCGGCAAGACGTTCGAGGCCGACAAGGCCGACTGGATGGACGGCCAGTGGCAGGGCATCGGCCTGCCCGAGGGTGATGAGCGTCGCGGCAAGACCGATGTGCCGCTCGAGACCCTGATCGACCTCGGTACCCGCCTGACCACGGTCCCCAACCGGATCGACATCCACAAGACGCTGAAGCGGGTCATGGACGGTCGCCGCGAGGCCATCACCACCGGCGAGAACATCGACTGGTCCACGGCCGAGAGCCTGGCCTTCGCCACCCTGCTGGACGAGGGCTTCCCGGTCCGCCTGTCGGGCCAGGATTCGGTGCGCGGCACCTTTAGCCAGCGCCATTCGGGGGTCATCGACCAGACCACCGAGGAACGCTACATCCCGCTCAACAATCTGGGCGAGGGCCAGGCCGAGTTCGAGGGCATTGATTCCGCCCTGTCGGAGGAGGCGGTGCTGGGATTCGAATACGGCTATGCCGTCACCGACCCCAACACCATGGTGATGTGGGAGGCCCAGTTCGGCGACTTCGTCAACGGGGCCCAGGTTCTGATCGACCAGTTCATCTCGTCCGGCGAGCGCAAATGGCTGCGCATGTGCGGCCTGACCATGCTGTTGCCGCACGGCTACGAAGGTCAGGGCCCGGAACACTCCTCCGCCCGTCTGGAGCGCTTCCTGCAGCAGTGCGCCGAGGACAATATGCAGGTCGCCAACTGCACCACCCCGGCCAACTATTTCCACATCCTGCGCCGGCAGATGCACCGGCATTTCCGCAAGCCGCTGATCCTGATGACGCCCAAGAGCCTGCTGCGCCACAAGAAGGCGGTCTCGACCCTGGCTGACATGGCCGAGGGCAGCTCGTTCCACCGGGTGCTGCACGACGACGCCGAGCGCCGTCCTGACGTGGCCGGCATTACCCTCAAGGCGGACAAGGACATCCGCCGCGTCGTGCTGTGCTCGGGCAAGGTCTATTACGACCTGCTGGAGTCGCGCGAGGTGCGGGCCAAGGCTGGTGAACCGGTCGACGACGTCTATCTGATGCGGCTGGAGCAGTTCTATCCGTGGCCGCTGAAGTCGCTGATGACGGAACTGGTGCGCTTCCCCAAGGCCGAGCTGGTCTGGTGCCAGGAAGAGCCCAAGAACATGGGCGGCTGGACCTTTGTCGATCCGTGGCTTGAACTGACGCTGGAGAAGCTCGACCTTGCGTCGACGCGCGCCCGTTACGTCGGTCGTCCGGCCTCCGCCTCCACGGCGTCGGGTCTGATGAGCCGGCACCTGAAAGAACTCGAAACCTTCCTGAACGACGCCTTCGCCGCCTGATCGCGACGGACCAAGACAAGAAATCTGGATACCTCATGGCCGACATTCTGACCCCCGCCCTCGGTGAATCCGTTGCCGAGGCCACCATCGCCAAATGGAGCAAGAAGGCCGGCGATGCCGTCAAGAAGGACGAGATGCTGGTCGAGCTCGAGACCGACAAGGTCTCGCTCGAGGTCGTGTCGCCCGCCGATGGTGTTCTGGCCGAGATCAAGGCCGCCGAGGGGGACACCGTCGTCCCCGGCACCGTGCTGGGCGTGGTGACCGAGGGGGCGTCTGCCGCAGCCCCCGCCGCCGAGGCCCCGAAAGCCGCCGCCCCCAAGGCGGAAGCCAAGGCCGCCGCGCCTGCGGCCCCTGCCCCGGCCGCCGCGCCCGCCGCTGCCCCGGCCGCCGCGCCCGCCGCTGCCCCGGCCGCGTCCGGGTCCGTGACCATCGCCGTGCCGACCATGGGCGAGAGCGTCGCCGAGGGCTCGATCGGTACCTGGCATCGCAAGAGCGGTGATGCGGTCAAGAAGGACGAGCTGCTGGTCGAGATCGAGACCGACAAGGTCGCCGTCGAGATCGTGGCCCCCGCCGACGGCGTGCTGGAGATCGTCGAGGCCGAAGGGGCCACGGTCACTCCGGGTCAGGCCATCGGCCGGATCTCGGGTTCCGGTGCCGGTGCCGCGTCGGCCCCCGCCGCTGCTGCCGCCACCCCGTCCGCCAAGGCCGGTGCCAGCGACATTCCGCTGTCGCCGTCGGTGCAGCGCATCGTCGCCGAGAACAACCTCGATCCCAAGGCCATCCAGGGCTCGGGCAAGGACGGTCGCATCCTCAAGGGGGATGCCCTCGAGGCCGCCGCCACCCCGACTCCGGCTCCCGCCGCTGCGGCTCCGCCGCAGGCCTCTGTCGCCGCCTCGGCCCCGCGCGCCGACCAGCCGCGCGAGAACCGGGTCAAGATGACCCGGCTGCGCCAGACCATCGCCCGCCGCCTCAAGGAATCGCAGAACACCGCCGCTCAGCTGACCACCTTCAACGAGGTCGACATGACCGCGGTCATGGCCCTGCGCAGCCAGTACAAGGAGGCGTTCGAGAAGCGCCACGGCGTCAAGCTGGGCTTCATGAGCTTCTTCACCAAGGCCATCGTCGCGGCCCTGCAGGAGATGCCGGCGGTCAATGCCGAGATCGACGGCACTGACATCGTCTACAAGAACCACTATGACATCGGCGTCGCCGTCGGCACCGAAAAGGGTCTGGTCGTGCCCGTGCTGCGCGATGCCGATCAACTGTCGCTGGCGGGCATCGAGAAGGGCATCGCCGCCCTGGGCAAGGCCGCCCGCGACGGCGACCTGACCCTGGACCAGCTGCAGGGCGGCACCTTCACCATCACCAACGGCGGCACCTATGGCTCGCTGATGTCGACGCCGATCCTGAATGCGCCGCAGTCGGGCATCCTGGGTATGCACAACATCGTCCAGCGCCCGATGGCCATCAACGGCGAGGTTGTGATCCGGCCGATGATGTACCTGGCGCTCAGCTACGATCACCGCATCGTCGACGGCAAGGACGCGGTGACCTTCCTCGTACGGGTCAAGGATCTGCTGGAAGACCCGGCACGCGCGCTGCTGGACCTGTAGGGGCGGGGCGATGATCGAGATCGCCCGTTTCGCTGACGTCTATGAGGCCGAGATCGCCGCGGCCCGTCTGCGGGCGGATGGATTCACGCCGACGCTGGGCGGTGCCGAACACGCCAAGGCGGACCCGCTGATCCTGCAGGCGCTGGGGTGGATCCGGCTGTCCGTACCGGACAAGGAGGCCATCCTGGCGAAGGCGCGGCTGGCGGTACTGCGCAGCGGATCCGAGGCGATCGCGGTGGACGCAGAGGCCGGATCTAACGAGACCCCCGACCGCACCCTGCCGGCCAGGCTGACGCTCGGCGCGGCCGTGTTGGCGTTGGTGGCGCTGCTGGCCGGTCGCTAGGGTTTGAGCTCGCCCAGCACCTCATCGGTGTCCTGACCCAGGGCCGGGGGCGGGCGGTCATAGATGACCGGCGTCTTTGACATCCGGATCGGCGAGGCCACGGTGCGGACCGGGCCGTCGAGGTCGGCGCGGGCCTGTTCGACCACCAGACCGCGATGCACCGCCTGGGGCTCGGCGAAGACCTGATCGACGGTATTGACCGGGCCGCAGGGCACGCCGCCCGTCTCGAGCGCCGCCATCAGGTCCGCCATGCTCAGGGCCGCGGTCAGGGCCGAGACCTCGGCCGACAGGACGGCGCGGTGTTCGATGCGCAGGGCGTTGGTCAGGAAGCGCGGGTCGGCCCCCAGTTCCGGAGCGCCCAGGGCCTTGCCGAGGGCGCGGAACTGGCCGTCATTGCCGACGGCGATCACCACCATGCCGTCGGTGCAGGGAAACGGCTGGTAGGGGGCCAGGTTGGGGTGGGCGTTGCCCATCCGGGTCGGGACCTTGCCCGAGACGAAGAAATTGGTCGCCTGATTGGCCAGCATCGCCGCCTGGACGTCGAACAGGGCGATGTCGATGTGCTGGCCTTCGCCGGTCGCCCGGGCGTGCAGCAGGGCGGCGAGGATGGCGTTGGAGGCGTACAGGCCGGTGAACAGGTCGGCCACGGCGACCCCGACCTTCATCGGCTCGGCCCCCGGTGCGCCGTCGGCCTGGCCGGTGACACTCATCAGTCCGCCCATGGCCTGGATCATATAGTCATAGCCGGCGCGGTGGGCGTCGGGCCCGTCCTGGCCGAAGCCGGTGATCGAGCAATAGACCAGCCGGGGATTGAGCGCCGTCAGGGCCGCGTGGTCGAGGCCGTATTTCTTCAGGCCGCCGGTCTTGAAATTCTCGACCACCACGTCGCAGGTTTTTGCCAGTTCGCGGATCGTGGCGGCCCCCTCGGGCGTGGCGATGTCGACGGTGACCGACTTCTTGCCGCGGTTGGTGCACAGGAAATAGGCCGCGTCGCCCGGCGTGCCGTCGGCCTTCGTCGTGAAGGGCGGACCCCAGGCGCGGGTGTCGTCGCCGACGCCGGGCCGTTCGATCTTGATCACCTCGGCCCCAAGATCGGCCAGGGTCTGGGTCGCCCACGGCCCGGCCAGTACCCGCGAAAGATCGAGCACACGCACACCGGACAGGGGGCCTGGGGTCTGGGTCATGGCAATCGTCGGTCCCGCTGCCTGGGTCCGCGCGCCCAGGCCCCATCGCATAACGCGGCCGGGTCGGCGCGCCAATCCCGCAGGGGCGGCGGCGGGCCCATCACCCTGTCGACCGGACAGGAAAAAGGGCGGCGGACCGAAGTCCGCCGCCCCCTTCAGTGTGTCGTTCCGAATGGATCAGAACGGACGGTAGTTGACGCTCAGGAAGAAGCGGCGACCGAACAGATCGAAATTGTCGGCCGAGGTGCCGCCCAGCCAGCGAGCCGGCTCGGCGTCGAACGCGTTCACGACGCCGGCGCGGAGGGTGACATTGTCACGAGCCTGCCAGCGGACCGAGAAGTCGTGCTGCGAGAAGTCGCCGGTCTGGCTGTAACGAAGGTCCTCATAGCGATCGAGGTTGGCGGTCAGGTTGTTGAGGTCGTCGATCTCCTGACTCGCTTGCCAGTCCCACTTCCACGTGAAGGCCAGGTCGGGCGTCGGCGACCAGTTGACCGTCGACAGGAAGCGAACGCGCGGCATGCCGACGGTGTCCGCGAAGATGCTGGCATCGGTCGGATCGGCGATGTTGACGTAGTCGTTCTGCTCGATCAGCCAGTTACCCCGGAGAGCGTGGCTGAACTTGCCCCAGTCCATGCCGAACCATGACGGCAGGTCGAAGCCGTAGCTCGCCGTGAAGTCGACACCCTTGGCCGTCAACGACGCATAGTTGCGCGAAGACTGGATGAAGCTGGTGACCAGGAAGTTTGACGTGCTTCGCGTCTGGGTCAGGCAGATCGGGGTATTGACCTGATCGCCGCTGACGCACTGGTTGGCGGCTGTCTGGGCCGAAACCGAGGCGATCGCGTCGTTGATCTCGATGTCATAGTAATCGAGGATGATCGCCAGGTTGGGCAGCAGATAGTCCGGTGTCCAGACAGCCCCGAAGGTGAAGCTCTCCGAGGTTTCCGGCTTCAGGAGGGGATTGCCCCCGGCCAGGCCGGATACCGAGCCGCTGCCGTAGTTGGGCAGGTAGGAGTTGGGGTCCGCCGTAGTGTTGAACACCAGGTTGGGGAGGCCGGCGGCGACGGCCAATGTTCCGCAGTTGGCGATGCGATTGGTACGGATCTGCGGATCGGCCAGGTTGTTGATGACTGTGGCGCTGCAGGGATCGCTGAAGCCGTTGGCGAAGGTCTGTCCCAGCGGATCGTTGGTTTCACCGAGGTTCGGCACGCGGATGGCGGTGGCAGTGCTGGCGCGGAACATCAGCTGATCCACCGGACGCCACTGGGCCAGGACGCTGTAGGTGTCCTGCTTGCCGACGTGCGAATAGTCAGAGTGACGATACGCCCCGCTGATTTCCGCCGAACGACCGAGCCAGCTGTCGACGAACAGCGGAACGCGCAGTTCGGCGAAAATGTCGTTGGTGTCGTAGCTGGCCTCAGCGAAGTCGCCGCCGCCGTTCAGGAACAGGAAACGCCCGGCGGTGTCGGCGTCACGGCCCACGCCGCTGGTGATTTCCTTGCGGTACTCATAACCGATCGAGGCCCCGATCGGACCGGCACCCCAGAAGTCCCACAGATCGCCGGAGGCGAAGGTCAGGAAGTCGTGCTGCTTGTTCTGGTCGGTGACCGTGATGGCCGCCGACAGATAGTCCAGGGCCTCGGGGCTGAAGCCACCGGCACCGAAGACGCGGATCGGCACGCATTTGTTGATGACGTCGCCCTGGCGCGAATAGGTGGTGGTGACGCCGCTGGCGGTAACGTTCGCATTCGGCACAGCCGTGCCTTGGGCTTGCAGCAGCTGGACCCGGCAAACGATTTCGCCGGCCCGGCCGTTGACCACGCCCAGGGTGTCGACGACGGCGTCGGCGGCAGCCTGGTAGCGGACGACGTCGACCGCCTGTTCGCGGTTCGAGTTGTTCATCTCGCCGTAGGTGTAGGCCGCTTCCCAGTTGACATCACGGAAGAAGCCGATGTCGCCGGCTTCACCCCGGGCACCGATGACGTAGCGCTGCAGGTCGCGATTGTTCAGCTGGTTGCGGACTGGACCGTACAGCTTGTGCTGGGCACGGGGGTCGGCGACGTTGCTGGTGATCACGCCGGCCGAGTTGTAGATGTCGCGACGGTTGGCCAGGATGGCGTCACGGACGTTGGCCGGCAGATAGGCGTTGTCCACGCCGATCTCGAACGCGGTGGTGCCGGTGATGGCCCCGACCGATCCGGGCGTGAAGGCTTTGATGTTCATGTCTTGGAACACGCGCTGGCCGGCGTCGTAGGTTTCTTCCTCGACGTATTTGACTTCACCGAACAGGTTGATGGAGTCGGTCAGGTCGTAGTTGAAGCCCGATTGGAAGCGCCAGTTGGTCGATTCCGGCAGGCGGCTGGACTGGCCCTGCTCGGTGTTCTGAACCTGGCCGAGGCCGCCGTTGCTGGCGTTGCGCGTGAAGCCTGCACCCTGGCGGATCGGGCCGAACACGACGGCCTGCGATGCACCGGTGTCGGTGTACAGGAAGCCGTTGTCGAGACGGTTGGCCGGGGCCAGCGAGAAGCAGTTGGACGAGAAGGTGGTCGCCGAGCAGGTGCCGAACGGGACGTCCGGGTCGCTGGCCGGGCTCGGCTGGACGCCGGTGGACAGGATGGTCACGCCACCGAAATTGGTGCCGCGGATGTAGGTGCGGACGTCACGCAGCAGGATCAGGTCCGGCACGCCGTCGTTGGGCGCGCTGGACGGATCGACGTCGTTGCTGATCAGGCCCCACGACTCACGGCGCCAGTCGACGTCGCTGTCCAGCACTTCGTCGTTGCGCTGGTATTCGCCGGACACATAGTAGTTCAGGCGACCGTCGAGCAGGTTCTGGCCCCACAGCACCGACAGGCGCTCGCCGAGTTGACCGTCCTGGTTGATCTCGGCCACCGAGGCGTCGATTTCCAGACCGTCGAAATCGGTCTTCAGGATGAAGTTGACCACGCCCGAAACGGCGTCGGCACCGTAAACGGCGGCGGCACCACCGGTGATGATCTCGGTGCTGGCGACCAGCAGGCGCGGGATGGTGTCGACGTCAACCGACAGGGTGCCGGGGCTGGAGCCGACATGGCGACGACCGTCGACCAGGGTCAGGGTGCGCACCGAACCGAGGGCGCGCAGGCTGAGCAGCGACAGGCCGCCGTCGTTCAGGTTCGAACCGGTGGTGTCTTCCGGCACAACCGAGGTCGACAGGGCCGGGATGTCGGCGAGGAAGTCGATGACGTTGACTTCACCCGACTGGAGGACTTCCTCCTGGCTGATCTGGATCAGCGGAGTCGGCGAATTGGTCGGGTCGCGGCGGATACGCGATCCGGTGATGATGACGTCATCTATGCTATCCGGGCTGGCGCTCTGGGCCATGACCATTGTCGGCGCAGCGCCGATGAAGGCGGCGGCGGACAGGCCTGCGAGCAACGAACTGCTCAGCAACAGTGATTTTGTATTTCTCATCTTCCCCTCGGCGACGCCCAATGCGTCCGTTCGCAAAATCCTATGCGAACGACGCCTAATAAGATTTACGGGCCGGATCGCAACAATCTTGCTGAATAGTTTAGCCCCATCCACCATTTTGACAGAATTGTGCAGCATTTTCGCCACTGCCGGACTCATCATGTCCGGAGGTTTTTCCGTGAAACAGGTGAAGTGTTCCGTGAAACGCTCGATTACAATTCGCTATACTGCGAGCGTGACGCAAAACTACTTAAAAGGGACATCCCTCGCCGACGTCATGTCGCCGATTGCACCGTCCGGGTTGACGTCGGGTAAGGCTGTCGTTGATATCGTGACGCTTTGGTATTTCAGATGGCGCTGGTGTGGCGTCGGGACGGGACCCGGCAGCGAGGTCCGAATCCCGAAGGTCGCTGAAACCTGAGGTGGCGTGGTTCGGAGCCCGGCTATGTTTCCAAAAGTTTCATCGACCCGGCCGGGCGCGCCGCGAGGCGCGGCCCCTACCCGACTCCGCCGTTTTGGCCTAAACCGCCGCCCTATCCCCGGAGGGAGCCGTCACCAGGGCGTGGCGGACCGTCAGACCCCTCTCGTTTCGTTCAGGAAGGCACCCGATATGGCCGATGGCTCCACCGCTTCGCACAAGACCTTTCGCTGGGATGATCCGCTGGACCTGTCCGGGCGGCTGACCGACGACGAGCGGATGATCCAGGACGCGGCGCGGTCCTATGCCCGCGAGAAATTGCTGCCGCGCGTGGTCGAGGCCTTCCGCGACGAGACCTTCGACCGGGCCATCATGAGCGAGATGGGCCAGATGGGCTTTCTCGGGGCCATGCTGCCGGAACAGTACGGTGGATCCAGCGTCAGTCATGTCGCCTATGGCCTGATCGCGCGCGAGATCGAGGCGGTCGACAGCGGCTATCGCTCGGCCATGAGCGTGCAGTCGTCGCTGGCCATGTATCCGATCTACGCTTTCGGCTCGGAAGAACAGAAGGTGCGCTTCCTGCCGAAGATGGCCGCCGGAGAGATGATCGGCTGTTTCGGCCTGACCGAGGCGGACGGTGGCTCCGACCCGGCCGCGATGAAGACGAAGGCGGTCAAGGTCGATGGCGGCTATCGCCTGAACGGCTCCAAATACTGGATCACCAACAGCCCGATCAGCGACCTGGCCATCGTCTGGGCCAAGCTGGATGACGTGATCCGCGGCTTCATCGTCGAGCGCGGCATGGACGGTTTCACCACCGACAAGATCGGCGACAAGCTGAGCCTGCGCGCCTCGATCACCGGCGACATCGGCCTCAATGACGTGCTGGTGCCGGAAGAGAATCTGCTGCCGGATGCCAAGGGTTTGCGCGGCCCGTTCAGCTGCCTGAACAAGGCCCGCTACGGCATCGCCTGGGGCGCGATGGGCGCCGCCGAAGCCTGTTTCCACCTGACCCGCGACTATGTCGGCGAGCGCATGCTGTTCGGTCGACCGCTGTCGTCGCGCCAGCTGGTGCAGAAGAAGCTGGCCGATATGCAGACCGACATCTTTCTCGGCTTCGAGGGGGCGCTGGCGCTCGGACGGTTGCTGGACCAGGGAGCGTGGGTGCCCGAAGCCATCTCGATGATGAAGCGCAACAACTGCGGCAAGGCCCTGGATATCGCCCGCGTCGCCCGCGACATGCACGGCGGGGCCGGCATCACCGGCGAGATGCATGTGATGCGCCACGCCATGAACCTGGAGACGGTCAACACCTATGAGGGGGCCCATGACGTTCATGCCCTGATCCTGGGTCGGGCCATCACCGGCGAGAGCGCCTTCTAGCGCCGTTCAGGGACACGGGCCCGCAACTGGGGCATCGTCACGGCGCGTATCCCGCGCTAGGGTCGGGTCGATCACAGGGGGCGATGATGCAGCGTGTCAAATTCCGGGATGAGAGTCGGTCGGGGCTGACGGTGTCCACCGGCCGGGCCGTGGTTCTTGCGGCTGTCCTGGGGCTGCTGGCCGGTCTGCCGGCCCAGGCCCAGACCGCCTACCAGCCCGCGCCCGCCCAGGCCCGGGCGGCGACGATCACTCCCATCCCCTTCGACACGCGCCGCGGTGTGTTCAGCTTTGCCTCGGAGCTGGAGCGCTCCCTGCCGGCCGTGGTCCAGGTCACCACCCAGGGCCGGTCCGAAGGACCGCGTTCGGACGACAACGAGCCCCAGCCGATGGCGACCGGGTCCGGTGTCATCCTCGACGCCGCCGCGGGCATCATCGTCACCAACAACCATGTGGTCGAAGGCGGCAACAAATTCACCGTCGATCTGCTGGACGGCCGGCTGGTCGACGCCACCCTGATCGGGACCGACAAGGCCACCGACCTGGCTGTGCTGCGCATCGAGCTGAGCGGCCTGACCCAGGTCGCGGTGGCCGATTCCGACGCCCTGCGCAGCGGCGACCTGGCCTTTGCCGTCGGCTATCCGCTGGGTCTCGACCAGACCCTGACCATGGGTGTGATCTCGGGGCTCGGACGCTCGGGCATGGGCGACGCGGTCGAGGACTATATCCAGACCGACGCTGCGGTGAATTCCGGCAATTCCGGCGGTCCGCTGCTGGACAGCCTGGGCCGGTTGATCGGCATCAACACCTCGATCCTGTCGGGCGGTGGCGGCGGCAATGACGGCATCGCCTTTGCCGTTCCCAGCCGCATCATGCTGCATGTGGTCGGCCAGCTGCGCGAGTTCGGCGAGGTTCGTCGCGGCAGCACCGGGGCTATCTTCGGCTCGCTCAATGCCGAGCGGGCCCGGACCCTGGGGCTGAATATCGTGCGCGGAGCCGTCGTCGACGATGTCGCCCCCGGCTCTCCGGCGGAAGCCGCGGGGCTGCAGCGCAACGACATCATTACCCGGATCCAGAACCGCCCGGTCGCCAACGCCGGATCGGTCCGGGCCACGATCGGCATCGCTGCGCCCGGCGCGCAGCTGCCGCTGGTCTACCTGCGCGCCGGGCGTGAGCTCACGACGTCGCTGCAGGTCCAGGTGGCCGGTCCCGATCCGGTCATGCTCGGCACCACCGAGGTTCAGGCCTATGGGGCCAGCTTCCGCAATCTGAAGCCGGCCGACGGCGTGACCCAGGACGGTGTGCTGGTCACGGCGGTCGAGGGGGGCTCGACGGCGGCCATGCAGCAACTTCGGGCCGGCGATGTGGTCACGGCGGTGAACGCTATGGCGGTGGGCGATATCCGGTCCCTGGCCGCGGCGCTGTCGGCCGTGACGAACGGGCTGAACCTGACGGTGCTGCGCGACGGACGAACCGAGACGGTCGCCCTGATCGGCTGAGTCCCAGCCTGGAGTCCGGACAGCAAAACGCCCGCTCTGCCGGAGGGGGGGAGGGTGGCTGAGCGGGCGTCTCGCTTTAGGAAGCATCGGCCCGTCGAAGCCCTTGATGGAGAAATCCAGGGGGGCTGGGGGGGCTGTTCAGGATCCGGGACCACTCCGAACTCCGACAGGCCGATGAAACATGTTTCGCCGCCCAAACAGGCGCGCGCTGGACCGAAAGGGGGCGATTTCGTGTCGGGTGCGAATTTGTCACCGAAAGCGGTGCAGTTAGGTGGTCCCGGGCTGGTGTTTCCGGCCCGGCCACCTAATCTGGTGGGCGATGAACGATGAGTCCGCCAGTGGCGGCAGCCGGGCCTCCGGCACCGCCCCCGTCTTCTTCGACCGGCCCGAGCTGGACCTGATCCTGCGGGTCTATGGCCGGATGGTCGCCGCCGGCGAGTGGCGCGACTATGCGATGGTCGGCCATGGCGACGTGGCCGAGTTCGCCGCCTTCCGTCGCTCGGGCGACGCCCCCGCCTGCCGCATTGAGAAACGCCCGGCCCTGCGCCTGAAACAGGGTCAGTGGGCCGTGATCGGCGAGGGCGGTCTGGTGCTGAAGCGCGGGCGTGACCTGGCCCAGGTGCTGCGCGTCTTCGACAGCCGCCGCTTCGCCGTCGTCAAATAGAAAAAGGGCCCCGGCGTTTCCACCGGGACCTCGTTTCATCTGTCGCTCTGCATCGAGCTAGTTGCGGCTGCCGCCCATGAACATCAGCAGGAACTGGAACAGGTTGACGAAATTGATGAACAGGCTGAGGGCCCCGTAGCCGGTGGCCACACCCATCGCCGCTTCGTTCCCGCCCAGCTGGTAGTAGGTCATCTTCAGGCGCTGGGTGTCATAGGCGATCAGGCCCGAGAAGATCAGCACGCCCAGCCCGGAGATGACCAGGGCCATCACGCCGGACTGCAGGAACATGTTGACCACCATGGCGATGACCAGACCGATCACGCCCATGATCAGGAAGGTGCCCATGCCGGACATGTCCTTCTTGGTCGTGTAGCCGAACAGGCTGAGCCCGCCAAAGGCCGCCGCGGTGACGAAGAAGGTCGTGGCGATCGAGGTGCCCGTATAGATCAGGAACAGCACACCCATGCCCGCGCCGATGGTGGAGACCACGGCCCAGTACAGCAGGTTCACCCCGCCGGCGGTCGGGTTCTTCATGAAGAACATCGACCCGAACAGCATCACCAGCGGCGAGAACTGCACGATCATGCCCAGCATGGTCAGGCCGATGCGGCCGTCAGCGGCCCGCTGGAACAGGAGGGCCTGCACCTCGGGCACATTACCGGTGATGTAGGCCAGCACCCCGGCCACCACGAGGCCGAGCGCCAGCTTGTTGTAGACGCCCAGCATGAAGCTGCGCAGGCCGGTGTCGATGGCCATGTCGGCCGTTGCGGGTGCGGCTCTCGAAAAACCGCCTCTGAAATCGCTCATCGCGAACCGTCTCCAAATCGGGGCCGGGTCAAACCTCCGGCGTTGGCAGGAATATCGGCATCGTGACCCTCAGATGCAAGAGATTCCGGGCTTCCGACCGCGACGGATGATCGCTACCAAAGGCGAATGATCCGTCTGTTCGCCGCCCTGCCGATCCCGTTCGATGTCGCCGAGACCCTGGCGCGGCGACAGGCCGGCCTGCCCGGCGCGCGCTGGCGGCCGGTCGAGGCCCTGCATGTGACCCTGGCCTTCTATGGTGACATCGATGAACGGCGGGCTGACGATCTGGTCGCCGAACTGGGCCGGGCGGCCAGCGGCGGGCCGTTCGAGATCACCCTGAAGGGGGTCGGGGCCTTCGGCGAGGTGCATCGTCGCCAGACCCTGTGGGCCGGGGTCGAACCGAGCGAACGGCTGACCGCACTGGCCGGTCGCTGCCGCGCGGCGGCCCAGCGCGCCGGTATCACGATGGAGCACCGCGCCTACCGGCCGCACGTCACCCTGGCCTATCTGAAGCCGCACGCCGACCCGGCGCGGATCGCGGCCTGGATGGCGGATCATAATCTGCTGCATTCGCCGCCGATCCGCATCGACCGCTTTGGCCTGTGGTCCAGCGTCCTGTCGGACAGCGGCAGCCACTACACCCTCGAACAGGAGTTTCCGCTGTGACCAGCTCTGCCCCCGGCCCGACCCTCGAAACCACCCGGCTGATCCTGCGCCCGACGGCCGAGGCCGACTTCGAGCGCTGGTGCGACTTCATGGCCGACGAGGACACGGCGCGCTTCATCGGCGGCGTCCAGGCCCCGTCCCAGGTGTGGCGGTCGATGATGGCCATGGCCGGGGCCTGGACCCTGACCGGCGTGGCGATGTTCTCGGTGATCGAGAAGTCCAGCGGTCGCTGGATCGGCCGCATCGGTCCGTGGCAGCCGCACGGCTGGCCCGGCACCGAGGTCGGCTGGAGCCTGCACCGCGATGCCGCTGGTCACGGTTATGCGCTGGAGGCCGCCGCCGCGGCCGTGGACTATGCCTTCGACCATCTGGGCTGGAGCGATGTGATCCACTGTATCGCCCCGGACAACGGGCCCTCGATCCGTCTGGCCGAGCGGTTGGGATCGCGCAATCGCGGGCCGGGCCAGCTGCCGGCCCCGTTCGAGGAGGCCGCGATCGACCTGTGGGGCCAGACCCGCGACGAATGGCGCGACAACCGTCGGCGCATCCTCGCTAAGGGCTGAGGCAACCGAAAGCCGGTCCCGGCCGTATCTGTCGGGACCCAAGCCCCAGGAGCCCCGCATGTCCTCAACCCGTGCCACGACCTTCGCCCTTGTGATGCCCGCCGTGGCGGCCGCGCTGGCCCTGACCGCCGGCCCGGCCGCGGCCCAGTCGCGCGACGTCGATCTGGACCGGTTCGACGGCCGCTGGTTCGAGATCGCCCGCAATCCCAACGACGTGCAGAAGGACTGCCGCCGGGCCCAGATCGATTTTACGGCCCAGTCGCGCGCCGATCGCTATGGTCTGCTGGTCACCTGCACCCGCCGCGCCGACGGCGGGGTCGAGACCCTGCGCGCCAATGCCCGGGTGACCGACACGGCCACCAATGCCAAATTCCGTTTCACCCTGACCGGCCTGCTCAGCTTCGGCGGCCTGGCGGGACAGAACTACTGGGTCTGGGACCATGCGCCCGACTACAGCTGGGTGATCATGGGCCTGCCCGACAAGTCGGGCTGGTGGATCTGGAACCGCAGTCAGTCCCCCTCCGAGGCGAGCCGCAACCGGATCGTGGCGCGCGCCGCGGCCCTCGGCTTCAACACGGCCAATGCGGTGCATACCGGTCGCTGAGGCGCACCCTTGCCCCGTGAACGCAAGGCGAACATAGTGGGTTGATGGCCGCCGCCCTGCTTGAAATCGACCTCGTCTTCAGCCGCCCCGAGACCACCCTGGCGGTGACGCGCGGGGCGGCGCGGCTGTTGCGCCACATGGGCTATGCGCCGCTGCTGGAGGTCGGCCTGCCCAATGGGCGGCGTGCTGACGTCATGGCCCTGGGCCGGCGCGGCGACATCATCATCTGTGAGGTCAAGTCGGGGCTGGACGACTATCGCGTTGACCGTAAATGGGGCGAATACGGCCCGTTCTGCGACGCCTTCTTCTTCGCCGTGACGCCTGAGTTTCCCGAGGGCGTCCTGCCGGATGAACCCGGCCTGATCGTTGCCGACGGCTTCGGCGGGGCGGTGGTACGTGAGGCCCCGTCGAGTCCCCTGGCCCCGGCCCGCCGCAAGGCCCTGACCATCGCTTTCGCCCGGCTGGGGGCGCTGCGGACGTTGCGGGAAGAGGCTGCCCTCCAGTCAGCGGGCCTCAAGTAGCGCGAAGCGCGATAGGCCTCATGAAGAGCAAGCTGAACGCGTCAGCGTTCAGCGCGGTGCCCGCTTCGCCAAAATCCGCTGCAGGGTCCGGCGGTGCATGCCGAGGCGGCGGGCGGTCTCCGAGACATTGTGTTCGCACAGTTCATAAACGCGCTGGATATGCTCCCAGCGCACCCGGTCGGCGCTCATCGGATTGTCCGGCGGTTCGGCCGTCTCGCCGGCGGCCATCAGGGCCTTGACCACATCGTCGGCGTCGGCGGGCTTCTGCAGATAGTCGACGGCCCCGGCCTTGACCGCGGCCACGGCCGTGGCGATGGCCCCGTAGCCGGTCAGCATGACGATGCGGGCGTCCTCGCGCTGTTCGCGGATGGCCTCGACGATCTTCAATCCGTTGCCGTCGTCCAGCCGCATGTCCAGCACCGCGAAGGCCGGGACCGAGCTTCGCAGCGCCTCGCGAGCCTCGGCCACCGAGGCGGCGGTGGTGACGATGAAGCCGCGGCTCTCCAGCGCCCGGCCCATCCGGGTCCGCAGGGCCTGGTCGTCATCCAGCAACAACAACGTCTTGTCGGGGGCGGCGGCGATCCGGGCTTCGAGGTTGGGCATCAGTGTTCTCCTAGGATCAACTTGGGCGTGGCGCGCCTGTGGTCAAGGTGTCGCGTGAACCGGCCGGCATTTCCAGCGCCGGGCGCGGCCAGCGAATGGTGACCCTGGCCCCCTTGGGCTGACCCTTTTCGCCGTCACCGGTGCCGACGGTGACCGTGCCGCCCGTCCGCTCCAGCAGAGTCCGGGCGATGAAAAAGCCCAGGCCCATGCCGCCCTGGCTGGGTGAGATTTCGGGGGCCGGCACGACCTTCTTGCCCTTGCGGCCCTTGCGACCCGGCAGGGCCGGGCGGGCGGCGGCGGCGATCTGGGCGGCCAGGGCCTGGCGCGCCTTGCCCTGGGGGCGGCTGGTCACATAGGGCTCGCCCAGACGTGGCAGGATCTCGCCGGCAAAGCCAGGGCCGTCGTCGACCACCTCGATGGTGATCGTGTCCACCTCGACCCGGGCCTGGACCCGTACCCGGTGGTTGGCGAAATCGGCGGCGTTCTCGACCAGGGCCGACAGGCCGTGAATGACCTCGGGCATGCGCTGGACCTGGGGCGCGGGTTCGCCCGGCAGGGTTTGCACCGCGACGGTGAAGGCCAGATCAAAGCCGCGGTGGGGCTCGACCACCTCTTCCAGCAGGGCGTCCAGCCCGACGTCGGCATACAGGGCATCGCCCGCCTCGGGCTGTTGCGACAACTTCGTCAGAATGCCGCGGCAGCGCTCGGCCTGTTGCACGATCAGGGCCGCATCCTCGGCCGCGTCCCCGTCGGGGGGCGAGGCCCGCAGCAGTTCACGCGCCACCACCTGGATGGTGGCCAGCGGCGTACCCAGTTCATGCGCCGCCGCCGCCGCCAGCCCGCCGAGCGCGGCCAGTCGCTGTTCGCGCTGCAGCACATCCTGGGTCGTGGCCAGGGCCAGTTCCAGCTTCTCGGCCTCGGTGGCGACCCGCCAGGCATAGGTGGCGGTGAAGACCACGCCGGTGATCAGGGCCAGGGCGGTGCCGAGACGATAGAGGGGCGGCAGGCTCAGCTCGGTCCCGGCCTCCCACGGCAGGGGCAGGGCCCAGAAGAACAGGCCGATCGTCGCCAGCAGCACCAGCAGGCCCAGCAAAATGGCCTGGCGCGCCGGCAGGGAGGCGGCTGAGACCGTCACCGGGGCCACCAGCAGCAGGCAGAACGGGTTCTCCAGCCCGCCGGTCAGGGCCAGCAGGGCGGTCAGCTGCAGAATGTCGAAGCCCAGATGGGCGGCGGTGGCGCTGCCGTCGCTGAAGCGGCCGTCGGTCGGCTTCAGCCGGGACGTGGCCCACAGGTTCATGGCCACGCTGGCCCCGATCACCGCCAGGCACGGCCACAGGGGCAGGTCGAAATGCAGGAAGGCGGTGGCCACCAGAATGGTGGCGCTCTGGCCCGCGATGGCCAGCCAGCGCAGGATGACCAGGGTCCGCAGCGACAGGCCACGGCTGCGCCGCGACAGGTTGCGCCAGCCGGCGAAACGGCTGGTCGCGTGCGACGATGCAGGGTCTTGGGTCGAGCTCACCCCTCTTCTATAGACGGACCGAACCCGAAGTGGGTGAATTCCCTAGGAGTCCGGATGCCCCGTCGTTCTGTCCTGCTGTTCGGTGGCCTCGTCCTCGTCGCCGCCGTCGTGCTGGCTATCACCACCATGGTCGTGGTCAGTGGCCGCGACAGCGCCGCCTCGGGCAGCCAGCCCGTGACCTCGACCGGTCAGCCCAGCGTCGGCGGCCCGTTCACCCTGGTCGACCAGAACGGCCGTTCTGTCGACCAGACGATGCTGGACGGCAAATGGACCCTGGTCTTTTTCGGCTTCACCTGGTGCCCGGACTACTGCCCCACCACCCTGGCGGCGCTGAACGCGACCAAGGCACAACTGGGCGACCGGGCCGACAATCTGCAGATCGTCTTCATCAGCGTCGATCCGGCGCGCGATACCCCGGCGGTGCTGAAGGACTATCTGTCCAGCGACGGCTTTCCCGAGGGCGTTATCGGCCTGACCGGCAGCCCAGCCCAGATCCGGGCGGCGGCCGACGCCTACCGCGCCTATTACCAGAAGGCCGGTGAGGGTGAGGGCTATACGATGGACCACTCCCTGACCGTCTATCTGATGGGCCCCGACGGCAAATTCCGCAGTGCCCTGGCCGGCGACCTCAGCCCCGAGCGATCGGCCGAGGTCATCCGGCGGGCGATGGACCGGGGCTAGCCCTGGTCGCTCAGCTGCCGCGGGTCAGGGCGATCTGAAGCTCGAGCCGCTTCAGCTCGCGCATCACCCGGTTGGCCTGGATGGCGGGCAGCAGCGCGGTCTTCAGCACGGTGGCCACCAGCACCAGCACGGCGGCGGGCAGGCCCCAGTGCAGGGCCGACAGGGTGTCGTCGGCCTGGAAAAAGCGCCAGCCGGCCCACGCTCCCGCCACGAACATCACGGTCTGGGTCACCATCAGCACGGCATTGACCCAGCCCATGCTGCCGCCGAAGATGCCGAGCGCCTGGTTGAAATAGCCGGGCTCGCGCGCGGTCTCGCGGAACAGGGTCTGATTCTCGCCCTCGAGGGCCTCGTCGATCATCCGGTCGATATCCTGCATCACAGGTCTCCTTCCAGTGCCGCGCGCAGTTTGCGTCGGGCATGCATGAGGCGGGTCTTTACCGTGCCCGCCGGCACGTTCAGGGCGATCGCCGTCTCGGCGATGCTCAGATCCTCAAGGTGGAACAGGGCGACAGCGGCGCGCTGTTCCGGGGGCAGGGCCGCCAGGGCCCGGGACAGGGCCGGGGTGGCGACGGTGTCGCTGCCGTCGCCCGCCCCGGTGTCCGGAACGGTCTCGACGGTCACGGCCGCGACCAGGGCCCGCCCGCGCTGTCGCTGGCCGATCCGTCGGGCACAGCGGCGTGACACGATCTGATAGGCCCAGGCGGCGAAGGCCTGCTCGTCGCGCAACCGGCCCAGACTGCGCACGATCTCGATCCAGCCGTCCTGGGCCGCCTCGCGGGCCAGTTCGACGTCGCCGGTCAGTCGCCAGGCATGGGCCAGCAACTGCCCCTGCCAGCGCCGGGCCAGCAGGCCGAAGGCCTTGCGGTCGCCGGTGCGTGCGGCCGCCACCAGATAGTCGTCAAACAGCTGTGCCCTGGTCCGGATCATCGTCCCGGTGTCCCTCCGTTGCCATAGAGGTGCCCTCATCCCGCCGGCCGGTTCAATGGGATCCGCTCCTTCGTGCCGGGGCTCCGGGGATCACGCGAAATTTGATAACCCTTTTGCAGCGCCATGCGTTGTATGGTGCAGTGCCGCATGCGTCGCGGAGTCGACCCCAGGATTTCATGCTCTATTCCCTCCACGAGCTCGCCTATCACTCGGCCTCACCGTTCCGGATCGGGGCCCAGATGGCCCGGCAGTTCTGGAATTCGCCGCTCAACCCGGCTTCGGACACAGCTGTCGGCCGTACCGCCTTCGCTTCGGCCGAGCTGTTCGAGGGCCTGACGCGCCGCTACGGCAAGCCGGCCTGGGGGCTGGAGACCATCACGATCGACGACCACAAGGTCCGCACCACCGAACAGGTGGTCTGGTCGTCGCCCTGGTGCCGGCTGGTTCGGTTCGCCCGCCACATCGGTGACGTCAAACGGGCCGGCAAGCCCGCCGCCGCCCCGGCGGTGCTGATTGTCGCCCCGCTGTCCGGCCACTATGCCACCCTGTTGCGCGGCACGGTCGAGGGCTTCCTGCAGGACCACGACGTCTATGTGACCGACTGGGTGAATGCGCGGCAGGTGCCGATGCTGGAAGGCCGGTTCGACTTCTTCGACTACATCGACCACGTCCGCGAGATGCTGGCTGTGATCGGCCCGCGTGCCCACGTCGTTGGCGTCTGCCAGCCCGGACCGCCGGTGCTGGCCGCCTGCGCCATGATGGCCGAGGACAATGACCCCAACCGGCCCGCCTCAATGACCTTCATGGGCTCGCCGATCGACGCCCGCCTGTCGCCGACGGTGACCAACCAACTGGCCGAGGCCAAGCCCTTCGCCTGGTTCAAGTCGAACATGGTCCACACCGTGCCCTGGCCCTATCCGGGCTTTGGCCGGCGCGTCTATCCGGGCTTCGTCCAGCTGTTCAGCTTCATGTCGATGAACGAGGACAAGCACGTCGACGCCCACCGCCAGTATTTCTCACATCTGGTCAACGGCGACGGCGACGAGACCACCCGGCACGAGGAATTCTACGACGAATACCTGTCGGTGCTGGACCTGACCGAGGAATTCTATCTCCAGACCATCGACATCGTCTTCCAGCAGCATCTGCTGCCGCGTGGCCTGCTGGAGCATCGCGGCCGCAAGGTCGACCTGACCAAGATCACCGATATCGGCCTGATGACGGTCGAGGGCGAGAAGGACGACATCTCCGGCGTCGGCCAGACGCAGGCGGCGCATGGCCTGACCCCGAATATCGCCGACGATCGCCGTGTCCTCTATGTTCAACCGGACGTCGGCCACTATGGTGTGTTCAACGGTCGCCGCTTCCGGGACGAGATCTATCCCCGGGTGCGCGACTTCATCAGCGCCAACGAGACCCTCTGTGCAGTACCGGAACGGGCAAAGACTGCCGCTTGACGGCGAGGGCCTGGCGCTGCGCCTGTCGGTCAATTCCCGTGCCCGGCGCATCTCGATCCGCATCGACGCGCGGGCCGGGGAAGCCGTGGCCGTGGCTCCCAGCGAGCGTCGTCTGGCCGATGCCGTGGCCTTTGCCCGCACCCGCAACGACTGGATCCTCGAACGGCTGACCGCCCGTCCCGCCGGCCTGCCGCTGCAGCCGGGCGGCACGGTGTCCCTGTCGGGGAATCAGATGCGGCTGGTGGCCGGGGGCGGGGCCGGGGCGGCCCGCCTGTCGACCGACGCGACCGGCCCGATCATCATCTCCGGCGGTGAGGGCGAGGCCTTTTCCCGCCGCGTCCAGAACCTGCTGAAGCGTGAGGCCCGCAAGGCCCTGATCGCCCGCACTGACATCCATCTGCGCGCCCTGGGTCAGAAGCCGGTCCAGGTCTCGATCGCGGACGGCCGCTCGCGCTGGGGCTCATGCAGCCCGCACAACCGCACCATCCGCTATTCCTGGCGCGTGGTGATGGCCCCGCCGGCGGTGCTCGACTATCTGGCGGCCCATGAGGTGGCCCATCTGGTCCACGCCAACCACAGCCCGGCCTATTGGGCGGTGGTGCATGACCTGATCGGCGACCCGTCACCGCACCGGCGCTGGCTGCGCGACCATGGCGCGACCCTGCACGCGGTCGGCCGTTAAGGCTGGGCCTCGGCCTGTTTCGGATACTGAGTGCCCCAGTCGCGCAGAGCTTCCATCACCGTGCGTAGACGCCGGCCCTTGTCGGTCAGGCTGTATTCGACCCGCGGCGGCACCACGGCGAAGACCTCGCGATGCACGATGCCGTCGGTTTCCAGTTCACGCAGCTGTTTGGTCAGGCTGCGCTGGGTCACGCCGCCCAGCCGCCGCGCCAGTTCGTTGAAGCGCAGGGTCCCGTCCAGCAGGTGATACAGGATCAGCCCCTTCCACTTGCCGGAGATCTGCTCCAGTGCCGCCTCGACCGGGCAGCCGTCGCTGCAGTCATAGCGTTCGAAGCGCGTGCCGGTCGTATCCAGGTTAGTGGTATCCATTGCGTACCTATAGGCAGGAATGGTGCGTACTTGCGCCAATCACCCTGTCCGGACATATGCCTGTGCTGACACGGGCTGTCAAAGGTGTGGCAGCCCCTGAACCGAGGAGTCCTTCAATGGCCAAGACGATCCTGATCACCGGCGCGACCGACGGCATCGGCCTGGAGACGGCCCGGCTGCTGGCGGCGGCCGGTCACACCGTCCTGCTGCACGGCCGCAGCGCGACCAAGCTGGCCACCGTTGAGGCGACCCTCGCCGCCCTGCCGGGTGCCGGACGGGTCGAGAGCTTTCTCGCCGACCTGGCGCGTCTCGACGAGGTTGACGCCCTGGCCGACGCCGTGACCGCACGGCACCCGCGACTGGATGTGCTGATCAACAATGCCGGTGTGTTCAGGACGCCGGACCCGCTGACGGCGGACGGGATGGACGTGCGCTTCGTGGTCAACACCCTGGCCCCGTACCGACTGACGCAACGGCTGCTGCGGTTGCTGGGTCCCGACGGACGGATCGTCAACCTGTCGTCGGCGGCCCAGGCCCCCGTCGATATCGCGGCCCTGACCGGCGGGGCGACGCTGGATCCCGGGGCTGCCTATGCCCAGAGCAAGCTGGCCCTGACCATGTGGACGCAGCATCTGGCCCAGTCCCTCGGAGCGGATGGTCCGGTCGTCGTCGCCGTCAATCCTGGCTCGCTGCTGGCCAGCAAGATGGTGCGCGAGGGCTATGGCATCCCCGGCAAGGATATCGGCATCGGTGCCGACATTCTGGTGAGGGCGGCTCTGAGCGACGAATTCGCCACCGCCTCCGGCCAGTATTTCGACAATGACTCCGGTCGCTTCGCCGACCCCCATCGTGACGCGCTGGACCCGCTCAAGGTCGCGGCCGTCGTCGGCGCGATCGAGACCTGTCTCACCGCCGCCCGCTCCAATTCCTGATCTCCTGGCGACAGCGCCGACCCAAACTTCAGACAAGGACACCACCATGAAAGCCGTCGGCTACAGAAGCCCCGGTCCGCTCGACCGCGATGACGCCCTGATCGATTTCGAGATGGAGACCCCGGTCCCGACCGGTCACGATCTTCTGGTCCGCATCCAGGCCGTCTCGGTCAATCCGGTCGACTACAAAGTCCGCATCGGCCGCCCGGCCGAGGGCGACACCCCGGCGGTGCTGGGCTGGGACGCGGTCGGCGAGGTCGTCGCGGTGGGTGACCAGGCCACCACCTTCAAGCCGGGCGACGTGGTCTGGTACGCCGGCGCCATCAACCGCCCCGGCACCAATGCCGAATTCCATCTGGTCGACGAGCGTATCGTCGGGCGCAAACCGGCCTCTGTGTCGGCCGCCGCGGCCGCCGCCCTGCCGCTGACCAGCCTGACCGCCCACGAGATGCTGTTCGACCGCCTGCGCGTGACCGAGCCGGTTCCCGGCGCGACCCCGGCCATCCTGATCATCGGCGGCTCCGGCGGCGTCGGTTCGATCGCCATCCAGCTGCTGCGGGCCCTGACCGACCTGACCGTGATCGCCACCGCCTCGCGACCCGAGACCCAGGCCTGGGTGCGCGAGCTGGGGGCCCATCATGTGATCGACCACAGCCAGCCCCTGCCGCCGCAGATCGAGACCCTGGGCATCGGTCAGCCGGGCTTCGTCTTCTCGACCAATCGCACCGACTTTTACGTCGGCCAGATTACGGAGCTAATTGCGCCGCAGGGCCGGTTCGGCCTGATCGACGATCCCGAGAGCTTCGACATCATGCCGTTCAAGGCCAAGTCGCTGTCGGTGCACTGGGAGCTGATGTTCACCCGCTCGCTGTTCAACACGGTGGATATCGGCCGTCAGGGCGAGATTCTGAATGCGGTCGCCGACCTGGTCGACGCCGGCGAGATCCGCTCGACCGCGACCGAGACCCTGGGGACGATCAACGCCGCCAATCTGAAACGGGCTCATGCCGCACTCGAAACCGGCAAGGCGCGCGGCAAGCTGGTGCTGGAAGGCTTCTGATCCGACCGGGGCCGGTCGACCCCTAGAAGAACAGCGGCTCGGCCTTGCGTTCCGGTGGCGGGGTCGGTTCGGGGCGTTGGGCCGGGGGCTCGTCGCGACGCTGGGCCGGCTGGGGCGCGGTCGGGCGCACCACCGGCTGGGTCGGGGCCGGACGCGCCGGGGCCTCGATCGGTGCCGGTGTTTCGGCGGTCATCGGCAGGTCGTCGCCGAACAGGTCACCGACCGAACTGATCAGGTCCTGCACCGGATTGGTCGCCTGCCAGCCTTCAGGCATCGGCGGACCGTTGGGGATGGGCATCACGTTCAGGCGCGGCAGGGCCGCCTCCATAAAGCCTTTCCAGATGGCAGCCGGAGCCGCGCCGCCGGTGACGCCGCGCATCGGGGTGGCGTCGTCCTTGCCGACCCAGACGGCGGTGACGAAGCCGCCGGTGTAGCCGACGAACCACGCGTCCTTGTAGTCCGAGGTGGTGCCGGTCTTGCCGGCGATGTCCTGTCCGGCGATGGCGGCCGAGCGACCGGTGCCGCCGGTGACCACGCCGCGCAGCATCTGGTTCATATAGTAGAGCGGCGGATTGTTGATCACCTGCAGGGCCCGACCCTCGCGGGCCGCGCGCTGATAGATGACCCGACCCTGGGGGGTGCGAATGCGGCTGATGCCATAGGCGGTGGCGCGCTGGCCGCCGTTGGCGAAGGCGTCGAACGCCTGGGCCATTTCGATCGGCGAGACCTCGACCGCGCCCAGCGCCATGGCCGGTTCCAGGCCGATCCGGGTGGTGATGCCCAGCCGGTGGGCGACCCGGGCCACATTGTCCCGGCCGATCTGGTCGGCGATGCCCGCAGCGATCGTATTGGTCGACTGGGCCACGGCGTTGGCCACCGTCGTCTCGCCGATGAATCGGCCGGAATAGTTGCGAGGCGACCAATTGCCGATGCGCACGGCTTCGTCGACGACGCGGGACTCGGGCGTGTAGCCGGCCTCCATCGCCGCCAGATAGACAAACGGCTTCCATGCCGAACCGGCCTGACGACGGGCGTCGACGGCCCGGTTAAACTGGCTGTCGGCATAGGAGGCCCCGCCGATCATGGCCCGAACCCGGCCGTCACCGTCGAGGGCGACGAGCGCGGCCTGCTCGACTCCGCGCGAGGCGTCGCGGTTGAGGATGCGTCGCACATTGCGTTCGGCCGCGGTCTGCAGCGTCAGGTCCAGCGTGGTTTCGACGATCATGTCCTCGGTCGGTTCACCGACCAGGCCGCGGATTTGTTTGTCGAGCCAGTCGATGAAATACTGGGCATGCTGGGTCGCCAGGGTACGCGACACGCGGACAGGCTCCAGCACCGCGGCGGCGCGTTGTTCGGGGGTGATGACCCCGGTGCTCTCCATCTCGTTGAGCACCACAGTGGCGCGGGCGGCGGCGCGTTCGCCTTCGGACACCGGCGAATACCGCGACGGGGCCTTCAGCAGACCCGCCAGAAGGGCGGCCTCGCCGACCGTCAGCTTCGTTGCGCTCTTGTCGAAATAGCGTTGGGAGGCGGCTTCGATGCCATAGGCCCCGGCACCGAAATAGACGCGGTTCAGATAGAGGGCGAGAATCTCTTTCTTGCTGAATTTCAGCTCCAGCCAGACGGCCAGCATCAGTTCCTGGACCTTGCGCTTCAGGTTCTGGTCCGGCGTCAGGAACAGGTTCTTGGCCAGCTGCTGGGTCAGGGTCGAGCCGCCCTGGACCACGCGCCCGGCGCGCATGTTGGCGGCCATGGCCCGCGACATGCCGATCGGATCGAAACCCGGGTGCATGTAGAAGCGGCGGTCCTCAATGGCGACGAAGGCAGCCGGAACATAGTCAGGCAGGGCCTCGAGATCGGCCGGCGGGGCCTGCTGGGTGCCGCGCACCGCGATCAGGGCCCCGTTGCGATCCAGATAGGTGATCGAGGGCTGGCGGTCGATGTCGTACAGGGTCGAGGTGTCGGGCAGATCGCGCGCGAACACGGCGAAGAAGACCAGCAGGAAGATGGCTCCCCAGATGGCCAGCACCATACCCCAGTACAACAGGCGTTGCAGCGGCGTGCGCCCCGCGCCACCACCCTTGCCGGGACCGAACCCGAACCGACGCCCAGATCCTGGACCCGCCATGAACACCCTCTCGCCAGCCGCCGTTCGGTCCTAGACCATTCGACGCAACACGCAAACGCCCCCGCGTCCGTCAGCTGACGGTGACGGGGCAATCCGCCGAAACCATGACCTTGGCGGCGATCATTCTAAAATTGCGTTCACTTGTGGGGCGAACCGGGCGAGCGGGTTCAGCGGGGTGACCGCGTCGCCCGGGGGTGATGCAGATCAGCCGGACCCCGAAGGTTCGGAGCCCGGCTATCCGCGGCGGCCTATTGCAGGAAGGCTTCAACCGCGGCGGCGAAGCGTTCGGGCTGGTCCAGCATGATGAAATGGCCGCTGTCGTCGATCCGCTTCAGCGTGGCCCCCGGCAGACCGGTGAAGGCGACGGCATAGATGCCGTCGACGATCTCGGGCGTCATCCGGGGATCGTTGAACTTGACGTACAACACCTCGGTCGGGGCGGTGATCCGGCCCAGTTCCGGGCCCAGGTCGGTGACGATCAGCTCGCGGAAGGCGGCGGCCGAGACCTTGCGGTCGGAGGCGTTGCTGTCCGCCAGTGGGCCGGCACGCTGGCTCTCGGTCATGATCATGCCGTTGACCGTCGATTCCAGCTGCGCCCGGTAGGCGTCTTCAGGACCATTGGCCATGCTGGCATAGATCTGGTCGGCAACCGGGGTCACGGACTCCGGGGTGGCCCCGGGTGCGCCGAACATCGCCCCCATGAAGGGGACCATGTCCACGACCATCAGCTTGCCGACCAGCTCCGGATGGCGCGCGGCCAGCATCATGGCGATGGTTCCGCCCATCGAATGGCCGATCACAGCGGGCCGCTCCAGTCCCTGTTCGCGAATGTAGCGGGCCAGCTCCTCGGCGACCGGGGCCGAGACCGGCCCCTCGGCATTGTCCTCTGCCGCAGCCCCGGCGAAGCCCTGGATATGCAGGCGGTGGACCCGGTAGTGGCCGCCGAGGGCATCGACCGTGCCCTGCCAGACCTCCGGCGAGGAGCTCAGGCCCGGGATCAGGATCACGTCCGGTCCAGCGCCATCGACGCGCACATGGAACCGTCCGGACTCGAAATCAGCGTGGTGGTGGCCGTGTTCGGCCGGAACCGCCGCAGAGTGGCCGGCCCCATGGGTTTGGGCCAGCGCATCGGGGGCTGACAGGACGAGGCAGGCGGAGGCGAGAAGGACGGTGCGGATCATGATGGTTTCCCTGACTGAGACAGGATGGTGCCCTATATGCTTTGACATGTAAAGTGCTTTGTTGAAATCTGGCCCGTCCCCCTCTCGGCGGCGGCGGTGCAGCTTGATACACAGGGGTATGAAGACATCAGCCGCCGACCCGGTCCAGCCCCGCGACACCGCCAAGGTCCCGCCGTCGGCTTTCGGCACCGGCTTTGTCCGCGACGCCTGGTATTTCGTCGCCCTGTCCCGCGACGTGGCCCCCGCCGACCTGGCGCGCCACATGTTGATGGGCGAGCCGGTGCTGGTCGGCCGCACCCGCGCCGGTCAGGTCTATGCGCTGCGCGACATCTGCCCGCACCGCGCCGCGCCGCTGTCGGCGGGGAAGCTGGTCGAGCATCCGGGCGAGGGCGAGACGATTCAGTGCTGCTACCATGGCTGGCGCTTCCGCCCGGACGGGGTCTGCGCCGCCATCCCCTCGCTGGTCGAGGACCAGCCCTATGAGGCCGACCGTATCCGCGTGCGGTCCTATCCGGTGCGTGAGAGCCAGGGGATGGTGTTCGTGTGGATGGCGGCCGACCCGCGCGCCGCGGCCGAGCCGGACCACGAACCGCCGCTCTTTCCCGGTGTCGTCGGTGGCGGGGCGAAACTGGTCGAGTGGATGGATTTTGAGGCCCATATCGACCACGCGGTGGTCGGGTTGATGGATCCGGCGCACGGCCCCTATGTGCATCAGCAATGGTGGTGGCGCTCGACGCATTCGATGCATGAGAAGGCCAAGGCCTTCGAGCCGCGCGACCAGGGATTTGCCATGGTACGGCACGCCCCGTCCTCGAACAGTCGCGCCTATCGCATCCTCGGCGGGGCTCCGGCGACCGAGATCACCTTCCGCCTGCCCGGCTATCGTTGGGAACATATCCAGGTGGGCACCCGACAGGTGCTGGCCCTGACCTGTCTGACGCCGCTCGACGACAGCCGCACCCGCATCACCCAGATCTTCTGGTCCGACCACTGGGTCTTCGCCCTGGCCCGGCCGTTCCTGCGTCTGGGCGTGCGCGCCTTCCTGCAGCAGGACGGCGGCATGGTGAACCTGCAGAACGAGGGCCTGCGCTACGACCCGGCCCTGCTCTGGATCGACGATGCCGACAAACAGGCTAAATGGTACCAGCAGCTGAAACGCGAATGGACCAAGAGCCGGGCCGAGGGCCGCCCCTTCGTCAATCCGGTCAAACCGGCCGTCCTGCGCTGGAAGAGCTGACCGGCCCCGGTCGGCCTACTGCTTGATCAGCACACCGGCGAGGATCAGGTCCAGCTGCTTGCCCGCGTGGGTCGTCAGCTGTTCCAGGGTCCAGCCGTCATAGGCGGCGCGGCGGAAATTCGACAGGAAGGCGTCCCACACCAGCTCGCTGACGAGGCGGACGTCGGTGTCCTGCTTCAGCTCGCCGCCACCGATGCCCGACTGCAGCACGTCGCTGATGACCATCACCAGACCCTTGACGGCGACGCGGGTGCGCAGCTCGGCGGCCTGGGGCTGGAACCACGACCGGGCCACGACGGCCTGCACCAGCGGCAGCTGGTCCAGCGACGCATGATAGCCGGCGCTGAGCGCACCCAGCAGGCGTCCGCGCAGCGGGGCGTCGGCGACGACGCCACCCTTCAGGATGTCGGTCATCCGGGCCATGTCCTGACCCAGCACCGCCTCGAACAGTTCGGCCTTGTCCTGGAAATTGGCGAAGACGGCCCCGGTCGACATGCCGGCACCCTTGGCGATGTCGCGGATCGTGGCCGCGTCATAGCCGCGCTCGGCAAACAGGGTCCGGGCGGCGTCGAGGACCTTCTGCCTCGTGCGCACCTTGGCCGCCTGGCGCCGGTTCAGGCGCGGCTGGGTCATGTCGGCTTCAGCGGCGGGGGAATGATCGGGGTTACTCATGGACTTGAAAACTCGACTGGGAAGGGGGCGCGGTCCGGGGAGAGGCGCGGGTCGGCAACGGAAACGGACGCTCGGGCGCAGATGAGGGAAGCCTCGGCCCTGCGACGAGCGGAGCCGGGGCTTTCATCACGGAACGATGACCAAATTGGGGTAGCTTGGCTACGATCAAGGGGTTAGCGGCTGCGACATCTTGGCGTTCGTCGACGGTCGGCCCATAGTCGCCCCGAATTCACAGGGTGGGGATCGGTGTGGCCAAAGTGATCAGGGCGACTGGATATCTGAAGAAGCTGCTGACGGGGGACGAGCGGGTGCTGTTTGTGGCCCGTCGACACTGGCTGGTGCGGATCTTCAAGACCTTCTGGTGGGCGCTGACCTTCGTGCTGATGGTCGCCGGGGCGGCGTATGTGTATACCCGGTCGCCTGCGGACGATCTGCGCTGGGCGTGGATTGCGGGCGCCGCCCTGGTCCCGCTCGGCGGCTGGATCTGGGAACATCTGGTCTGGAGAAACCAGATGTATGTCATGACCGACTGGCGCGTCCTGCAGATGGACGGCGTGCTGGCCAAGACGGTGGCCGATACCATGCTGGAAAAGCTCAACGACGTTAAGACCGAGCAGTCCCTGCTCGGCCGCATCTTCAACTATGGCGACATCCTTATCCTGACCGCCAGCGAGCAGGGCGCGAACACGTTCAAGACCATCGCCGGGCCGCTGCGCTTCAAGCGGACCATGCTGGAGGCCAAGGAGGCGTTGGAGGAGCAGAGGGACGCCGGCCACGGTGGCTGACCGATCAGCCGTCGGGACGCAGTGAGCCGGTGCGCGTCGCCGTCCGCAGGGCCCGGGCCGGTCGCCGCGCGACGCCCTCGGGCATGGCCTCCTGGAATACGGCCCGGAATTTGGCCCGCCGCTCGTGGATCGAGGCCAGCACCAGCCCCATCGGCACGCCCAGATCGACCAGGGTGTTCTCGGCCAGTTGCAGACTGGCCTCGGTCGTCTCGGGCACCGCGTCGGTGACCCCCAGCCGGTACAGCCGCACCGCGTGGCGGTCGTCGCGGGCCCGGGCGACCAGCACCAGATCCTTGCGCAGGGCCCGGGCCGCGATCACCACCTCGTCGACCTTGCCGGGCGCGTCCATGGTCACCACCAGCGCTCGCATCTCGTCGATGCCGCAGCGGGCCAGCAGGTCCTGACGACCGGCGTCGCCGTAATAGACATCGAAACCGTCGCGCCGGCCGGTGGCCACCGTGGCCGGATCGGCGTCCACCGCGACGAAGGCCTGACCGTGCTCGGTCAGCATCTCGCCGACCAGCCGTCCGACCCGGCCGAATCCGACGATCAGCACCTGCCCCTGGGCCTGCGGAGCTTCCAGCGCCTCCGGCGGCAGCATGGCCGGGGCCATCCGGATCGCCTCCCTGAGGAATTTCTGACCCAGCATGGCCATCAGCGGCACGGTGAAGATACTGATCGTCGCCGCCAGCATCAGGGTGCGGGCAAAGGCCGGATCGACCACGCCCTCGGCCATGCCGGTGCCCAGGATAACGAAGGCGAACTCGCCCGCCGGCCCCAGCACCAGCGCGGTCTCGATCGCCGTGCGCGCGCCCAGCCCCCATTTCCGCGCCAGGCCGAAGATGATGCCCGCCTTCAGGGCGATCAGACCGGCGGCCAGGGCGAACACCCCGATCGGGTTGGCGGCGATCGCGTCCAGGTCCAGCGAAATGCCGACCCCGACGAAGAACACCCCGAGCAACAGCCCCTTGAACGGTTCGATCGAGACCTCGATCTCGCGCCGGAATTCGGTCTCGGCCAGCAGCAGGCCGGCGATCAGCGCGCCCAGGCTCATCGACAGTCCCGCGGCCTGGGCCGCGACCCCGGCCCCGACCACGACCAGCAGACAGGTGGCGATGAACATCTCCTGGCCCTGGCCGCGGCCGCGGGCCCGCGCCACTGACCGGAACATCGGCCGCAGCACCAGCCGCCCCAGCAACACCAGCATGGCCAGGCCGACGGCGGCCGGGATCAAGGTGAACAGGGCCGAACCCAGCAGGGCCGGGCTCAGGTCGCCGCCGCTCTGGCCCAGGGCGGCCAGGACGGTGATGGTGATCAGGATCGGGGCCACAGACAGGTCCTGGGCCAGCAACACCGAGAAGGTGGCGCGGCCCGCCAGGGCCTTGAGCCGTCCGCGTTCGGCCATCACCGGCATGACCACGGCGGTCGAGGATAGGGCCAGGCCCATACCCAGCACCGCCGCCGACACCAGGGTCTGACCCATGACCATGAACACGGCCGACAGGGCCACGGTGCAGACCACGACCTGTGACAGGCCGAAGCCGAACACCAGCCGCCGCATCGCCTTGAGCCGCTCCCACGACAGCTCCAGACCGATCATGAACAGCAGGAAGGAGACGCCCAGCTCGGCCAGTTGCCGGATCTGGGTCGGGTCGCTGATGGTCAGCCAGGTCAGCCAGCGCGCGTCGACGGCCAGACGTCCCAGCCCGTCGGGCCCCAGCAGCACCCCGGCCGCCAGAAAGCCCAGCACCGGGCTGATCTTGAATCGATTGAACAGGGGCACGACCACACCGGCCGCAGCCAGGAAGACCACCAGATCCTTGTATTCGCCGCCACCGTGGCCTGGCGTCATGGGTTCGTTCCGTCGTGCGTGTTTCGGGCTATTGCGCCATTGTCGCGCGGAACGCAGGCCCATGGCGAGCCGAACCGGCGTCTTCATGACAAAATTTTTAGACTGCGCTGGCCGTGCGCAGCGTAGAGTCGCCGACGACCTGTTCCATTGCGACCTGAAGACAAGGACGTCTCATGAAAAAATTGCTGATCGGTGCCGCTGTCGGTGCCCTGCTTCTGCCCGCCTCCGCGGCCCTGGCCTCCGACGATCACGGCCATGCCTGCGTCGATGAGGCCTGCACGGTCCTCGCCCTGTTCGGCGACGCCGAAGGGGCCACGGGCTACCAGGGTACCGAAGCCCCCAGCTACGGCACCTGGGGTTTCGGCCTCGACGGACGTGACACTTCGGTCGCCCCGGGTGAGAGCTTCTTCCGCTACGCCAACGGCACGGCCCTCGAAGGACTCGAGATTCCGTCCGACCGCACCCGCTACGGCTCGTTCGACCTGCTGCGTGAACTGTCGGACAACCGGATGAAGGCGATGATCGCCGGCCTGGTGTCCCGCACCGACCTGGCCCCCGGCTCGGACGAGCTGAAGATCGCCGACCTGTACCGCAGCTATATGGACGAGACCCGGATCGAGGCGCTGGACGATCAGCCGCTGCAGCCCTACCTCGCCGCCATTCGCGCCGCCGACACCCACGACAAGATCGCCGCCTACATGGGCGCGACCCAGGGCCTGCCGGGCGGGTCCATGTTCGGGACCGGCATCTCCATCGACCAGAAACACCCCGACCGTTACGTCACCTCGGTCGGCCAGTCGGGCTTGGGCCTGCCCAACCGAGACTACTATCTGGACGCCCGCTACGCCGACAAACTGGTCCTGTACCGGGCCTATGTCGAACGCATGCTGACCATGATCGGCTGGGACGATCCGGCCGCCAGTGCCGATGCGATCGTCGCCATGGAAACGCAGATCGCCGAGGCGCACTGGACCCCGATCGAGAACCGCAACCGCGACAAGACCTACAACGAATACACCCCGGCCGCGCTGATCGCCGACGCGCCCGGCTTCGACTGGACCGGCTATTTCAGTGCCGCCGGACTGGGCAGTATCGATCGCATGATCGTGCGTCAGAACACGGCCGTGCCGAAGATCGCCGCCATCTTCGCGGCGGCACCGGTCGAGACCCTGCAGGCCTGGCAGGCCTTCCACACGACCGATGATTCCGCCGCGCGCCTGTCGCGCCGGTTCGCGGATGCCGAATGGGAGTTCAACTCGCGCGACCTGTCGGGTCAGCCCGAGCAGCGCAGCCGTGACAAGCGTGGCATCAGCTTCGCTGAACGCACCCTGGGCGAGGCCGTCGGCCGCCAGTATGTGGCCGACTATTTCCCGGCCGCGTCCAAGGCCCAGATGGAAGAACTGGTCGCCAACCTGCGCATCGCCCTCAGCCATCGCATCGACCACCTGAGCTGGATGGGTCCGGAAACCCGGGCCGCGGCCCAGGAGAAGCTGGCCAAATTCACGGTCAAGATCGGCTATCCGAACAAATGGCGTGACTATTCGGCGCTTGAGGTTCGCGCCGACGACCTGTTCGGCAACACCGAGCGCGCCGGCACCTTCAACTGGCAGTACCAGCTGAACCGGATGAACGGCCCGGTCGACAAGGACGAGTGGGGCATGACCCCGCAGACCGTGAACGCCTATTACAACTCGGCCAACAACGAGATCGTCTTCCCGGCCGCCATCCTGCAGCCGCCCTTCTTCGATCCGACTGCCGATCCGGCCGTCAACTACGGCGGCATCGGCGGCGTCATCGGCCACGAGATCGGCCACGGCTTCGACGACCAGGGCTCCAAGTCCGATGGCGACGGCGTGCTGCGCAACTGGTGGACCGACGCGGACAAGACCAATTTTGAGGCCCTGACCACCCGTCTCGGTGCCCAATACGACACCTATGAGCCGCTGCCCGGCTATCATGTGCAGGGCGGCCTCACGATGGGCGAAAACATCGGCGACGCTGCCGGCGTGGCGGTCGGTCTCGAGGCCTATCACCTGTCGCTGAACGGCCAGCCGGCCCCGGTGCTGGACGGCACCACCGGCGATCAACGCTTCTTCTACGGCTGGGCCCAGGTCTGGCAGCAGAAGATCCGTGACGAAGCCCTCAAGCAGCAGGTCGCCACCGATCCGCACAGCCCGGCCGAGTTCCGGGTCATCGGCCCGCTGCGTAACCTCGACGCCTGGTACGACGCCTTCGACGTCGGTCCGGACTCGAAATACTATCTGGCCCCCGAAGACCGGGTCCGCATCTGGTAGGTCTGTTCAGGATCGAAACCAAAGGGGCCGCAGCATTTGCTGCGGCCCCTTTTTTTTGTTCGGTGACGGCCGCGGCGGCGACAGCACGCCGCGCATGAAAAAGCCCGCTGCGGGGGATACATCGCAACGGGCTCTTTCTCGCTCTTTGACGAGCGGACGTTTCCTCCCCGAAACGCCTCCAAGTGGCTGCTGCGTCGAAACGCTGCGCCTCTCGAGTACGTCAGAATGACGGCAGCGGCGGCCCAAAGTCAATCAGCCACACGTTACAGGGGTGGAAAACCCTGACTTATCAATGATAAGTCACGGTCTTGTGCACGGGTCTCAGGTCGCGGCAGCCAGGATGCCGCGGACCGTCGCCACCAGGTCAGCGCGCGCCACCACCGACTGGCCGGGGCGCGCGGCCTTCCACGCCTCGTTGTCGGCCACACCGGCGGCCAGGGCCCGTCCGGCGTCGAGGTCCTTGATCGTCACCTGCCCCGCCGCGATCTCGTCGCCGCCCAGCATGATGGCGGCGGGCGACCCGCGCCGGTCGGCGTACTTCATCTGCGCCTTCATACCGGCCCGGCCGAGATAGAGTTCGGCGGCGATGCCGGCGTTGCGCAACTCGGCCACCGCCTCGAGATAATGACCCATGTCGGCCTCTGAGAAGACGATGACCACGACCGGACCACGCACGGCCTCGCCGGTCGAGTGTCCGGCGGCGCGCAGGGCCGAGGCCAGACGCGACACCCCGAACGAGAAGCCGGTGGCCGGCAGGGACTGGCCGGTGAAGCGGGCGACCAAATCGTCGTAGCGACCGCCGCCGCCGATCGAGCCGTAGCGAACGGCCCGGCCCTTGTCGTCGGTGGTCTCCAGCAGCAGCTCGGCCTCGAACACGGCCCCGGTATAGTATTCCAGCCCGCGCACGATGGTCGGGTCGAACCGCACCGCCGCCTCGCCGACCTTCATCGCCCCCAGGGCCCGGTCGATGGCCGCCAGCTCAGCCAGGGCGGCCTCGCCGATCTCGCCCAGACCGTCCAGACGCGACACGGCGTCCAGGGTGGCGGCCCGGCCCAGACTGTCGTCCGCGACCGCGCCGAGGAAGCCCTCGAGGGTGGTGATGACCGACGTCGGCAGCTGCGCGCCCTTGGTATAGTCGCCGGACTCGTCGAGCCGGCCCTCGCCCAGCAGGGCGGCCACGCCCTCCCAGCCCAGCCGGTCGAATTTGTCGATGGCGCGCAGGGCCGTCAGCTTCTGTCCGGCGTCGGTGATGCCGCCGGCGGCGAACAGGCCATCGAACAGCTTGCGGTTGGAGACGCGGATCACCGCCTGCTCCGGCTTCAGTCCGGCCGCCTGCAGGCCTTCGACGGCCATGGCGATGATCTCGGCGTCGGCCTCGGGCCGGTCCGAGCCCACAGTATCGGCGTCGCACTGGACGAATTCGCGGAACCGGCCCGGACCCGGCTTCTCGTTGCGCCACACCGGCCCGAAGGCATAGCGGCGGAACGGCTTGGGCAGGGTCTCCCAGCCCTGGGCCGCGAACCGGGCCAGCGGTGCCGTTAGATCATAGCGCAGCGCCATCCACTGTTCGTCGTCGTCCTGCAGGGCAAAGACGCCTTCGTTCGGACGGTCGGCGTCGGGCAGGAATTTGCCTAAGGCGTCAGCGTATTCGAACGCCCCGGTTTCCAGCGGCTCGAAGCCCCAGCGCTCATAGACCTCGGACACCCGGGCCACGAGGCGGCGCTCGGCCACCAGGTCGGGGCCGCGACGGTCGGCGAATCCGCGCGGGTTGCGGGCTTCGGGGCGGGGGGGCGTGGTGGCGTCAGTCATGGCGCGCGCTTACGCCATCGGCCCCGGCGGAGCAACGCCGCCGACCCGGTCTCAGGCCGCGGACCGCAGGATCGGTATCCACCGGCCATAGCTGAGGCAGCGCCACAGCCACTCCAGCGGCCCCATACGGAAGCGGGCCAGCCACAGCGGCGACCAGATCAGCTGGGCCAGCCACACGGCCCCGACCACGGCCCACAGGGCCCCGGGCCCCATGGTGCCGTACCACAGCGGTCCCCACGGCATGGAAAACAGGCTGACCATGATCAGAGTCTGGGTCAGGTAGTTGGTGAAGGCCATCTGTCCCACCGGCACCAGCACGGCCGTCAACGCCTTGAGCCCGAACCGGCTCATCAGGATCAGCAGGCTGGCATAGCCCAGGGTGATCAGGGTGGCGGCACCGGCAGCGGCCGTGGCCAGCCCCACGACCGGCAGGGTGCCGCCGGTCACCTTGAGCCCCTCGGCATAGCCGAGCAGGGCCAGGTTGGCGGCGCCGATCAGCGTCATCAGCACGTACAGCCAGACCGGGGCCCGTCCGCTCAGATAGCCGGACTTGAACAGGCCCAGGCCGATCATCATCAGCGGCACCGAGACCGGAATCAGGAACAGGCTGGCGCCCTGGGCCATAATCCAGGCCTGGAGGTTCTGAAGCAGGGCCGCGCCATAGCCGCTGCGTACCTGCTCGACGACGGCTATGATCTCGGCCGGACTGAGTTGCGGCCCGCCCGCGGTGGCCTTGGCGGCGAAGTCGGGGCCCAAGGCCGACATCAGCACCGGGGCCAGCAGCCCCGTACCGATCGCCAGGACGGTCCAGACGGCGGTGATGCCGCCGCCGACCCACAGCAGCCGCCCGGCCGACCACGAGCGCACCAGCATCATCAGCAGGCCGCAATAGGCATAGTGCAGCAGGATGTCGCCGTACCAGAAGGCCAGGCCGTGGATCAGGCCGATCAGTCCCAGCCAGAACAACCGCCGCCGCAGTAGCCCGCCGCGGGCCGCATTGTCGCGCTCGCCGCCGACGAGGAAGACCGATACCCCGAACAGCATGGTGAACAGGGTGCGGAACTTGTCCTGGAAGAAGACGGCGGTGACCCAGTCCCCGGTCACATTGGCCGTGGTCATGGCCCACGGCCGGGTCTCTTCGGACAGCGCGATCGCGAACGGCCAGGCGAAGGTCAGGGCATTGACCGCCAGGATGCCGAGGATGGCCCAGCCGCGCAGCATGTCCAGATTGAAGATCCGGTCGCCTGGCGCGACCGGGGTCAGCACGGAATCGTGCCGGTCGCCGGGCGCGGCGTCGGCGTCGCTTGTGGTCATGTCGGATCCCCCCGGTTCAGGGGTCAGCATGACCACCCGCGCTCGCGGGGGCAAGGTCAGTCGCGGGCAGGCCTAGAGTTCGCCGTCGACGCGCGCGTCCATCACGCCTAGCCGGTCGCGCACGTGCGGCCGGTGTTCGAAGGCGACGAAGGCCACGCACAGCCCGGCCCACAGCGCATAGCTGACCCCGACCAGCACCGCGACCGGCAGGCCCATCACGCCATAGATCAGCAGGCTGGTTTCGGTGGCACCGGCAGCCTGGCTGATGTCGCCGGCCTCGAACCAGCCGTAGACCGACACGCCCAGCGCCAGCAGGCCCTGCAGCGCCGCGGCCAGCAGGCCGCCGTAGAAGATGAAGCGCCAGACCACGCCCAGCCGGGTGGCCGGCCGGCCGCTGGCCCGGCGTTCGCGCGCCAGCAGCGACAGGCCGCCGGGCACGGCCAGCAGGCCGATGATCAGCACGATCAATCGCCAGTCGAGGTCGCCGGCGGGCGGCCAGTGCTGCGGCGGCCAGACCAGCAGGGTCACTATCAGCGGCGGCCAGGCGGCGGCCAGCGCCACGGCGGCCATGATCCGGCCCGGGGACTTGTGCCAGGCGACCGGTTCCTGCCCGGGCAGGTCGGCCGGGGTTTCAAAGCGACGCATCACCGCGTCGGCACCGGAACGTCACCGGCATAGTCATAGAAGCCGCGGCCGGACTTCTTGCCCAGCCAGCCGGCCTCGACGTATTTCACCAGCAGCGGGCAGGGCCGGTATTTGCTGTCGGCCAGACCCTCGTACAGCACGTTCATGATGGCCAGGACCACGTCCAGCCCCATGAAGTCGGCCAGCTCCAGCGGCCCCATCGGATGGTTGGCGCCCAGCTTCAGCGCCGTATCGATCGAGGCCACGTTCCCGACGCCCTCGTACAGGGTGTAGATCGCCTCATTGATCATCGGCACCAGCACGCGGTTGACGATGAAGGCCGGGAAGTCCTCGGCATTGGTGGTGGTCTTGCCCAGGCTTTCGGCGAAGGTCACGGCGACGCCATAGGTCTCGGCCGAGGTGGCGATGCCGCGGATGATCTCGACCAGCTTCATCACCGGGGCCGGCTTCATGAAATGCAGGCCGATGAAGCGTTCGGGCCGGTCGGTGGCCGCAGCCAGCCGGGTGATCGAGATCGACGAGGTGTTGGAGGCCAGCAGCGTGTGCGCGGCCAGATGCGGCGTCAGCTCGGCAAACAGCGCCTTCTTGACCGCCTCGTCCTCGACCGCGGCCTCTATCACCAGATCGGCGGCCCCCGCCTCGGCCAGGCCGGCGGCAACGCGGATCCGGCCCAGCACGGCGTCGGCCTCGGCCTGGGGGCACAGCTCGCGCTCGACCAGCCGCGCCAGACTGCCGGCGATCGAGGCCAGGGCCCTGGGCGGACGGTCGGCCGCGGCATCGTACAGCCGCACCTCATAGCCGCCCGCGGCGACGGCCTGGGCGATGCCGGCACCCATCTGTCCGGTCCCGATAATGGCGACTGTGCGGATTGTGGTCATGAATGAAGGAGGTCTGTTGGCAAGCGGGAGGGAAGGGGGAGCGGCAGCTTAAGAGCCTGTGCCCCCGGTGCAAGCCCGCGGGCGGTCGCAGCCTAGCCGAGCGTTCTGATCAGCGGGCCGGCCAGGGTCTGGTAGAACAGGATCCGGCCGAAATTGAGCAGCAGCAGCACCACGATCGGCGTGATGTCCATGCCGCCCAGCGGCGGAATGATGCGACGGAACGGGGCCAGCATCGGCGAGGTCACGGAGTCGAGGAAGGAGGCCAGCTGGTTCACGAACCGGTTGCGATGATTGATCACGTCGAAGGCGAACAGCCAGCTCAGGATGGCGGAGGCGATGATCATCCAGATCAGCAGTGTGACGATCGTACCGACCAGCCAGACGATGGCAGTGCCCATGAACCCTATCTCCGTATGATGTTCCGGCCTGCTTCTAGCCCGGCAGGCGCAGAACGCCAACGGTTCCCGGCATTACCGGGCCCCGGTTGACACTGACCGAGCGCGCCGCCTATGTCCCGCGCTCGCCTGTCCCGGATCGGGGCCGTAGCTCAGTTGGTAGAGCGCGTCGTTCGCAATGACGAGGTCAGGGGTTCGACTCCCCTCGGCTCCACCAGGCACCTTCGCCCCGGCCGCTCTCCGCGGCTCCGGTCGCGCGATTTTTACCTGTCCCCGTCATGCCACAGCTCCGGATAAGGGTGGCTACAAGCTTGACCGTCGCCCGCCACAGTGGGAAACCTGCGTTATGGGGGCTTCGCCGGTTACCGGCGAATGGAGGGAGTGACCATGAAGACGATCGTCTGCGCACTGGCCCTGGCGGCCACGATGGCTGTACCGGGCGCGGCCCTGGCCCAGAACCCCGGTCTGGCCAGCAACTACGGCGAGGTTTCCCTGCGGGTGGGCTTTACCCCGGATCCCTATCGCGTCTCGATGGCGGCCGGGGGCAACATCGACGCCTATGCCGACACGCCACTGCCGGTGAGCTGTGTCGGCAACATCACCGACGCGCCGGATTTCGAGGTCACCTATACGGCCGGCAGTCTGCCGCTGGTGTTCCGGACCGTGTCCTCGCGGGACACCACCCTGATCATCAACGGTCCCGACGGCAGCTGGTCGTGCGATGACGACAGCTTCGGCGACGGCGATGCCGAGGTCCGCTTCAACCGGCCGCAGAGCGGTACCTATGACATCTGGGTCGGCACCTATGGCGGCGGCACGGCCCCCGCGACCCTGCTGATCACCGAAACCCCCTGATCCCGGGCTGACCGGACCATCACAAGGCACCGCCCCGGGGTTCGCTCCGGGGCGGTGTCGTTTCGACCTACTGGTCTTCCTCAAAGCGCAGCGCCACCAGTTCGCCCAGGGCGGTCACCGCGGCGGCGGCGTCGGGTCCGGTGGCCGCGATCTCGATGGCCGAGCCGATGCCCGCGCCCAGCATCAGCAGCCCCATGATCGACAGGGCGTTGACCGTCACCCCCTCGCGGGTGACCCGGATATCGGCGTCGAAGGTCGAGGCCAGTTTGACGAATTTGGCCGAGGCCCGGGCGTGCAGGCCGCGGGCGTTACAGATATCGACGGTGGCTTCGGCCTTGTTCGGGACGGAGGCGCTCATTTCTCGCCTGACAGGACCCACGAGGCGACCGAGATGTATTTGCGCCCGGCGTCCTGGGCGTGGGCCACACAGGCCTCCAGCGGCTCGCGGCCGCGGACACTGGCCAGCTTGATCAGCATCGGCAGGTTCAACCCGGCGATGACCTCGGCCTGGGTCTCGGCCATCACCGATATGGCCAGGTTCGAAGGCGTGCCGCCGAACATGTCGGTCAGCAGGATCACCCCGTCGCCGTCGTCGACGGCGCGGCAGGCGTCGACGATGTCACGACGCCGCCGCTCCATGTCGTCGTCCGGCCCGATGCAGATGGCCGCGACTCCGCGTTGCGGGCCAACCACATGCTCCATGGCCGAGAGAAATTCAGACGCCAGCCCGCCGTGGGTGACGATCACCAGCCCGATCATGAAGGCTTCACCAAGTCATCGCCCCCGCGTCATCCGCCGCGTCGGGACATGCCCGAGCGGACTGCAAGCCGCGCGAGATAGCCCAATCCCGCCGATGATTAAAGCTCGGCCGTCGCTGCGGTGATAAATTCAACCGCTGAGGCGTGCCGGGCGATCACCTTCAAACGGGGCAGATCGAGGCCTGCGACCGGGATCCGGTCGGGCCCGGGCAGCCGCTCCGGCGGCTGGTCCACACAGTCGACGGCCAGCACCAGCCGCGCTAGGCCGAGATGCGGAGCCGACACGATGCCGAGGCCGCGGACCTCAATCCGGCCGGCGATCTGGACCGGGGCCGTGGCGTACAGCGCCCCGGCCGAGGCGAACACATGGCTGTAGTCGTCGGCCACCAGCCGCCAGCCCCGGCCGATCAGACGCAGGGCCAGGTCGCTCTTGCCGGACCCGGACGGGCCGCTGATCAACACCCCGATCCAGCCGGTCGCCGGGATCCAGCGTGCCACCGTGGTGGCATGGGTCGGCGGCGGGCTCATGCCTGGCGGCCCGCCACCGGCAGGGTGACCTCGAACCGGGCCCCCAGCACCGTACCGTCCGGATCCGTCCGGTTTTCGGCCCTGACCGTGCCGCCGTGGGCCTCGACGATCTGGCGCACAATCGACAGGCCCAGGCCCGAGTTGGAGCCGAAGGCGGTGCCCTTGGGTCGGGACGTATAGAAGCGCTCGAACACGGTCTCCAGATTGTCGGGCGGGATGCCGGGGCCGTCATCCTCGACCCGGACCACCAGCGGTCGCTGCGGATCGGCACCATCCCGCACCAGACTGACGCGGACCTCGCCATCAGCCGGGCTGAACGAGCGGGCATTGTCGATCAGATTGCGGAACACCTGGCCCATCGAGCCGTCGCGACCGTTCACCAGGACAGACCCGGGCTCGGCGGTCAGTCGCACCGGGACCTCGCCCGGCTTCAGATTGCCCGAATAGACGCTGATGATATCCGTCAGCAGGGTCGCGACGTCGACCGGTCGCGGCCGGTCGCGCGACAGTTCGGCGTCGAGGCGCGAGGCGTTGGAAATATCGGTGATCAACCGGTCCAGCCGCCGCACGTCCTGTTGCAGCAGGGTGGTCAGTTTCTCGCGCTGGGCCTCGGTCTTGACCAGAGGCAGCGTCTCCAGCGCCGAGCGGATCGAGGTCAGCGGATTCTTGATCTCATGCGAAACGTCGGCCGCGAACCGTTCGATCGCATCCATCCGGTCCGACAGGGTCTCGGTCATGGTCTCCAGCGATCGCGCCAGATCGCCGATCTCGTCCTTGCGGCCCTCCAGATCAGGCAGGGAAATGGCGCGCGCCCTTTGCAGCCGCACCTCGTCCGCTGCAGCGGACAACCGCATCACCGGTCGCGCCACGAACAGATGCATCAGCAGCGAGCCCAGCAGGTTCACGGCCAGGGCCACCAGCGCGAACGGCATGAGCGCCCGGCGCTGCGCCGCCAGGATCTGGTCGACGTCGCCGGCCTCCAGGGTCAGGACTCCCAGCACCTGTCGCACATGGCGCACGGGGATCGAGACCGAGATGACGCGGTGGCCGTCCTCGGCCCGACGCAGGCCCGCCTGGGAGCCGCCGTCGAGCGCCTTGGCGACCTCGGCGGCGAGGTCGGCATTGGCGCGCGCCAGGTTGCTGGCGTCCCGGGCCTTGGCGCGGGTCAGATCGGGCGGCGTGGTGCCGGCGGGCCGCGCGGGCGGCAGCGGCTGGCCCGGGATCGCCTCGGTCACGACATAGCTGTCAGCGATCGGCCGCAGGGCCAGGCCGGGCAGGCTGTCGGCCACCGCCAGCCCGTCGATGTCGAAGACCCGCACCCGCTGGCCCGGGGGAATGAAATTATCGCGCAGCCAGAACGACACCTCGATCTCGTTGAGCGACGGCAGCGGCTCGCCCTCGGTGATCCCCAACCGACCCAGCACGCTGGACAGGATTTCGGCCTGGGCCAACAGGGACTCCTGCTTGGCCTCGACCAGACCGCGCTTCCATTCGTTCAGGGCCAGGGCTCCGCCGAACAGGATCAACAGGCTGAGCAGATTGAGCGCCAGAATCAGCGCGCCGAGCCGCGACCCGCCGAAACGGATCAGGCGGCGACGCAGCCGGTCGGCCTTTCCGGGGGCGGCCTTCCCGGCGACGGAGTCGCCGGGCGGGCCGTTCCGGTCAGCTTTCGCGATAGCGGTAACCGACGCCATACAGGGTCTCGATCGCGTCGAACTCGGGATCGACGACCCGGAATTTCTTGCGCATCCGCTTGACGTGGCTGTCGATGGTGCGGTCGTCGACATAGACCTGATCGTCGTAGGCGGCGTCCATCAGGTTGTCGCGGCTCTTCACGAAACCGGGCCGCTGGGCCAGGGCCTGCAGCAGCAGGAATTCGGTGACGGTCAGCTTGACCGGCTTACCTTCCCAGGTGCTTTCGTGACGGGCCGGATCCATGGTCAGCTTGCCACGACGGATCGCCTTGGACGAGTTCTCCAGCGACGGCTCGGCCTCCTGACCGTCGGCCCCGGTCCGGCGCAGCAGCGCCTTGACCCGTTCCAGCAACAGACGCTGACTGAACGGCTTGTGGATGTAGTCGTCGGCGCCGAGGTTGAAGCCCAGGATCTCGTCGATCTCCTCGTCCTTCGAGGTCAGCATGATAACGGGAATCTGCGATGTCTGACGCAGGCGGCGCAGAACCTCCATGCCGTCCATGCGCGGCATTTTCACATCGAGGATCACCAGGTCCGGCGGATCGGACTCCAGCGCCTCGAGGCCGGCGGCCCCGTCGTGGTAGGCCGTGATCTTGTGGCCGTGGCTTTCCAGCGCCAGGGACACAGAGGCGACGATGTTCTCGTCGTCGTCGACCAGGGTGATGTTCGCCAATGGGCTCTCCTCAATGCGCGGCCTGCGGGTCGCGATGGTCGCGGCCTGATCTCAGGAACGCACAACAAGCGTAACCGTTCTCCGAAATCACGGTGACAATACGGCCCCGGGCTCCGCGCCGCCAGTCGTCTCATTGCAACGCCCCCTTAAAGCCTTTGTGGGACGATCAGGGCTGTTCCCAGTGTGAGTACCTGATGGCCGGCTCCATTCACTACGAAATCTATATCCGCAAAACCGCCCCCGCCCCCTGGTCGCTGTTGATGGCGACCGAGGACCGGGCCAAGGCGATCGAGACGGCCGAGGACCTGCTTTCGGACCGCCGGGCCGCGGCCGTGCGGGTCACCAAGGAGATGCTCGACCCCGATACGATGGAGTTCTCCAGCGTCACCCTGCTGACCCGCGGCGCGCCCGAGGTGAAGCAGAAACGGGTGGTTGCCGCCTCGGAGGCGGGCCCGCGATGCAACGGTCCGGAGGACCTCTACAGCCCCTATGCCCGCGAGATCATCGGCCGGGTACTCGAGGACTGGCTGGGCCGCCAGGGGGTTACCGCCTTCGAACTGCTGCACCGCCCCGACCTGGCCGAGCGGCTGGAATCCGGCGGCACCGAACTCCAGCATGCCATCCAGAAGGTCGCCATTCCCGAGAGCCAGGCCGTGGGCCAGCCGCTGCATGACCTGCTGCGCCACTACCAGCGTCTCAGCGATCAGACGATCGCCCGCCTGGTGGCCGCCGGTCGTCGCAACCTGTTCCCCGATCTCGAATCCCATTCCCTGGCCGACATCGCCCATCGTGTCTCGGCCTCGCCCGAGCGGGGGCTGATCATGGGCGGGGTCATCTCCCGGGCCCTGACGGACATCCGCGGCGGACGACTGCGTCTCGACCGGTTGATGGATCTGGCCGAACGGGCCCCGATGGAGGGTTCGCCCCGGGCCCTGGTCATGGTCGCCATCGAACAGGTGCTGTGCGAGACCGTCGCCGTACGCAGCAATCTGGCCGACATCCTCGGCCCGGCGCTGGATCAGGGGGCCACGCTGGCCGCCGTGGTCCATATGGTCGCCCCGCGCGAGATCGCCGCCCTGATCGCCCATGACGCGCGCTTGGCCCTGCATGTCCCGCCGGTGTCCGGTCCCGCGGCCCGGCTCGGCGCGCGGCTCGAGGCCGATGAGTTCCCGCTGCTGGCCGCGGCCCTGTCGCGAATGGTGGTGCGCGAGCTGGAGCTGCCGCGCCGCCTGCGCCCCAATGACGCGCCCGGCGAGATCGAGATTCTGCGGACGCTGGCCATGTCCCTGACCGCTGCGGCCGGGCGTCTGTTGACGCTGGAGGAGGTGCAGAGCGCCTTCGTCGAACGCTCCAAGAGCCTGGTCATCGCCGATTTCGTCGCCGCCTATATCCAGGACTGCGAGACGATCCTGTGCGAGGCCGAACATCTGGTCCGGCTGTGCGAGAACGTTACCGGTTCGGCCAACAAGCGGGCCGCGGCGCGCTGGCTGGCGGCCTGCGTCGGCTCGCTGCGCTTCGAGTCCGAGATGCGCGCCCCGGGCATGACGCCGGCCCAGAAGCTGGCGACGCTGGCGCGGCTGCAGCGCTCGGTGCGCGGGGCCTTGCTGAACGAACGCGATACCGAGGTCATCGGCGGCACCATCGGCACGATCGGCGGCATGGTCGAGTCCCAGGCCAAATTGGCACTCCAGCTGGCCAGGGCCCCGGCCCCGATCCATCAGAAGCTGACCCTGCTGCTGCGTCTGGCCACCGGCGAGACCGCGCCGCTGGGTCCCGCAGCCGAGCGCGCCAGGGTCGAGGCCCTGCGCCTGCTGCGGGCCCCGGAGTCGCGCGCCACCCTGGCCGCCGATCCCGTCGCCCTGGCCCCGTTGCGCACCCTGATGCAGGCTGCGGGACTGGCGGGTCAGGCCGCCGCCTAGCAGACCTGTCCGGCAGCCCAGCCCGACGACCAGGCCCACTGGAAATTATAGCCGCCCAGCCAGCCGGTGATGTCGACCGCCTCGCCGATCACATACAGGCCGGGCACGGTCTTCGCGGCCATGGTCTGCTGGTCCAGCTGGTCGGTGGCCACCCCGCCCAGGGTGACCTCGGCCGTGCGATAGCCCTCGGACCCGACCGGCTTGACCGTCCAGGCGTTGACCGCCGCGTCCAGCCGCATCAGCGCCTTGCCCCCGACCTCGGCCAGTTTCCCCGCCACCTGCCCCCGCTCGCACAGGCTCTCGGCCAGCCGCCGCGGCACGATATGTCCCAGCGCCGTATGCACCGCCGCCTTGCCGCCGTTCTCCTCGCGCGCCGCCTTCAGCCGGGCCAGCACATCGACGCCCGGGGCCATGCTGAGCGTGATCGCCTCGCCCTCGCGCCAGTAGGAGCTGATCTGCAAAATCGCCGGCCCCGACAGCCCCCGGTGGGTGAACAGCATGGCTTCCTTGAATGTGGGCCTATCGCGCTTCGCGCTACTTGAGGCCATGACGTTGGGCCTACCGCGTTCCGCGCTACTTGAGGCCGGATTGGCACCGGGCGTGTTGGAAGCGGGTTCGGGGTTGTTCCTGACCACCACGTCCACCGCCACGCCCGCCAGCGGCAGCAGGGTCTCCAGCAGGCCGGTCTCGAAGGTCAGGGGCACCAGGGCGGGGCGCGTCTCCGTCACCCGCAGGCCGAACGCCCGCGCGGTGTCATAGGCCCAGCCGGTGGCCCCCATCTTGGGGATCGAGCGGCCGCCGCTGGCCAGCACCAGCGAACGCGCCGTCACCGCCGTGCCGTCCGACAGCACCGCCGCAAACCCGTCCCCGGCCCGCGCGACCGAGGCCACCCCGGTGCCCGTGCGCAGCTCCACCCCGGCCTCAGCCATGGCGTCGGTCAGCATGCGGATGATCTGTTTGGCGCTGTCATCACAGAACAGCTGGCCCAGCGTCTTCTCGTGCCAAGCGATGCCCGCCTGATCGACGCGCTTGATGAAGTCATGCTGCGAAAACCGCTTCAGCGCCGAGGTGGCGAAGCGCGGGTTCTCACCGAGGAAATTGGCCGGCCCGGTACCCAGGTTGGTGAAATTACAGCGCCCCCCGCCCGAGATGCGGATCTTCTCGCCCGGGGCCCGCGCATGGTCGACCACCAGCACCCGCCGCCCGCGCCGCCCCGCCTCGATCGCGCACATCATCCCGGCCGCCCCGGCCCCGACGATCAGGGTGTCATAGGTCTCTTTGCTCATCGCCGTCGTCTAGCAGGGCGGCGCGCCCCCCGCGAGCCGTGACCCCCCGGGTCTCCTCCCCGTTCCGTGGGTCGGGGGCCGCGGCCCGACAGGACGGGGCGCAAGCGGCTCGGCCCACCCACGGTTTTGCCGATTTCGTCGCCGGGGATGTAGCATTCTGAACCAAAGCACGAGGTGCGGCGTTGGGCGGGTGCGCCTGACTTGGCCGCGGAGCGGGGTAACGATGGCAGATGCGCCTGACATGAGTGTTGTTTCTGCCGGTGAGTCCGCTTGACCCGGCCACCGTCTGACGGCGACAGCCTGGCCCTGCTGGCCGAGGAATCGCCCGCCATGCTGTGGCGCGGCGACAGCCAGGGCCGCTGCGTGTTTCTGAGCCGGGCGATGCGCGAATTCTGGGACCTGCAACCCGAGGATTGTGGCGTCTTCGACTGGGCCACCAGCCTGCTGGCCGAGGACCACGAGGCGGTCTTTGGCCCGTTCGCCGCCGGCATGGCCTCCGCCGAGGCGTTCCGGTGCGAGGGGCGCTACCGGCGCGCGGACGGGGAGGTGCGGGTGCTGCGGACCCGGGCCCAGCCGTATCACGACGCCGACGGGGCCTTCGCCGGCATGGTCGGGGTCAATGAGGACATTACCGAACTCAGGGCCGCCGAGCGCGAACTGTCGGCCCGCAACCATCAGCTGGACGAGAGTCTGGGCCGGTTGCGTTCGACCGCCGAGCGGTTCGTGCTGGCGACCAACATCTCGGGCCTGTCGATGTCCGAGCATGACGAGACGCTGAAATACGTCTGGGCCCACAACCTGCCGCCCGAATGCATGGGCCGGTCGCCGGCGGAGTTCGTCGGGGCCCAGATCGGCGAACCGATCGAGGCCCTGCTGCGCCGCACCCTCGACACCGGTCAGCCGCAGGTCGAGGAGATGTCCTTCCTGGTCGGCGAGCGGCGCATGTGGTGCGACATCCAGGCCGCCCCCTCGGTCCTGCCCGACGGGCGGCGCGGCGTGGTCGCCAGCGCCCTCGACGTCACCGCGCGCAAGCTGAACGAGACCAAGCTGGAGGTGCTGGCCCAGGAGCTGGGCCACCGGGTCAAGAACGTCTTCGCCGTGGTCCAGGCCATCGTGCGCCAGTCGGCGCGGGCGACGCCGGTGCCGGACGGCTTCGTCACCGCCATCGAGGCCCGTCTCGCCGCCCTGGCCGCCGCCCAGGATGCGCTACTGGCGATGTCCGACGACCGCTTTTCCCTGCATGACCTGCTGGCCCGGCAGCTGTCGCATCTGCAGGGCGTCGACCTGTCGGGGCCCGAGGTGCTGCTGCCCGGCAAGGTCGCCCCCTATCTGTCGCTGGCCGTGCATGAGCTGGGCACCAATGCCCTCAAGCACGGCAGTCTGGGGGTTGCGGGCGGCCGCGTCACGGTGCGCTGGGAGCCGGTCGCCGCCGACCGGGTGCGGCTGTCCTGGCAGGAGCGTGGTGGCCCCGCCGCCGTCGCCCCGCCCGTGACGACCCCGGACCGCAAGGGCGGCTTCGGATCGCTGTTGCTGACCCGGGTGTTCGAAGGTGCCACCGGCGGCGAGGTCGACATGCAGTTCGGCACCGACGGCCTGCACTGGACCGCGACCATCCCGACCACCGTCGAATTGCGACTCTGAGCGTCAGCGCAAACACCCGCCGCCCCGCACCCCCCAGTCCAGCACCGAAATCCTCGGTCCCTCGCCGCGCGGGCCCAGCAGCAGGTCGCTGACCCCCCAGACCAGGGCGTCGGCGCGGTCGAGGTCATAGCGCCCCTCGTCCTCGCCGCCGAAGGCCATCAGCTCCTCCTCCAGCGCCGCGAACCGCCCCCGGTGCCGCACCCGCCCCTGTTCGTACAGGGCCGCGACCGGCTCGGCCCGGGCCCGTTTGCCGCGCGACGCCCGCACCGCGCGAAAGCCGACGCCGCCGTCCTCACAGCCTGCCGCCTTCAGCACCGCCCGCACCATGTCGCCGCCCTGGTTGACCTCGGCCACCACGGTCGTGGCCCCGAATTCGCGCGCCGCCGCCACCGCCCGCCGGGCCCAGCCCGCCGGCGACAGCCCCGCCGCCGACCGGTCCGCCAGCACATGGGCTCGCGTCACCCCGTCAGGGTCCTGCGCCCGCGCCACCACGACGATGCCGCAGGCGTTGCCGGTCGCGGTGGTCGTCGGATCCACCGCCACCACCACTTTTTCATAGGGGCTATCGCGCTTCGCGCTACTTGAGCCCGGGGGTGCGCCATCGGGGGTCTGGGGGCTCAAGCAGGCCGAAGGCCGGTAGCCCCCAGGAAGATATGCGGCCGAGAGCATTGCTGACGTGAACATCGCCCCCTCCGCCTCCACCACCAAGCCTTCCAGCTCCTGCGCGGCCCGTCGCGTGCCTCCGTACAGCGCCGTCAGCCCCTCGAGGAATCCCGCCGACAGATGGGCCGCGTTCTCCGCCGTCCCCGCATGGGTTCCCACGCACGACGCCTCCGCTCGCAACGCCCGCAGAGCCCTTGTCGGCCGCGGCGTGGTGGTGACGACCAGCCTCGGCGTCTCCCCGATCCTGAACCCCATCCTGAGCAGCGCCAGCGTCTCTTCCCCCCGCGGCCAGGCACAGAATTCGTCGGCCCAGGCGGCGGCGAACTGCGGGCCGCGCAGGCTGTCGGGGTCCTCGGCCGAGAAGACGAAGGCCTCGGCCCCGCCGGGAAACACCAGCCGCCGCCGCGACGGCTCATAGCGCGGCCAGGCCCGCCCCGCGCGCCACCGCCCCAGGCTCATCAGCCCCGACGGCCCGCCGATCATCACCTCGCGCACATCGTGCAGGGTCGGCCCGATCAGGGCCAGCCGCCCCCCGGCCCCCAGCGCCTCGGCCCGCTCGGCCAGCCAGCTGGCCCCCGCCAGCGTCTTGCCCGCCCCGCGCCCGCCCAGAAACAGCCAGGTCGCCCAGCCCCCGTCCGGCGGCCGCTGCGCCGCCCGCAACACCACCGGCGGCCCCCAATCGGCCGCATCGTCAGCCCCATCCCCGCTCTCACCCGGGTCCCCACCCCCGGGGGTTCGGGGGCTCATGTAGGCCGAAGGCCGATAGCCCCCGGCAAGAGAGAAAGACCCTTTCAGCCGACGCGTCGCCCGCACGCTCTGGGTGAGGGCCAGAAAATCCGGCAGCCGCCCTTCGGCCGCTGCCAGTTTGGCCTGTTCCAGCGCCCTTGCCTCCGACCCGTCCAGATCGTCGGGATCAAAGGCGAACCCCCGCGCCTCGGTCACCGCCGGCGCGGGCGTGACCGGCGGCGGCTGCACCCAGCGATACACCGCCCCCGGCCGGTCCATCTTGCGCCAGCCCCGGTTGCGCGCCTGGACGCGCACGGCGGATTCACTGACCCCATGCTCGCGCGCCAGCGCCGCCGCCGTCTCCCCGCCGACATAGCGTTCCAGCAGCGCGATCCACACTGCATCCGCCAGCTTCGGCTGCCCCGGTCGCCCCGTCCCCATGGAAGAGAGCCTAACCCAGCCCCCAACCTCGCCAGACCGAATCCCGCAAACCCAATGCTGGCGTGAAAAACAGCGCGGGTTTTATCTTTTTACCTCGCACCCCGAAAACTCCCGGGACAGCCCCGGAGCGCGCGGCGAAGCCGCCAGGCCGCGTCGGGTCGACAGGGCGGAGCCCTGTGACCGCGGCCCACCAACAGAGTCTCCTCCCCATTCCATGGGGAGGGGGACCGCCGAAGGC
>TARA_R110001606_G_scaffold399222_1_pt1 | contig 93994 bp, 75 predicted proteins | sample TARA_R110001606 | Tara Oceans TARA_R110001606 (sample SAMEA4398315) | marine metagenome | biome: Polar Biome; feature: [SRF] surface water layer (ENVO:00010504); material: water (ENVO:00002006), including particulate matter (ENVO:01000060) such as... | depth 5 m
TGATTTACCACCCATGAAACGAAAACTAGGGGAAAGTTAATCCGTGCCCAATAGTTTCCACATGTTAGTGCTGACATAAAGGGGGGAGACTAATATTTTGCACATACACTTAGAAAATCAAGCGGGCTGACCTCTTGATTATTGTGAAATGTGTCCCCTTTATTTTCCTTTAATTGTTTGGTCTTTAATTGGACTTCCAGCTTGCCCATGGATCGACCTTCTTGTCCGAGCCATGTCTTGTCCCCTGAGCCCATTCCGCTGTTTTAGCATCGCGTTTTACGCGCAATCGCTCTGCGTCCTCTAAATTTAACTCCGCTGGCTCCCCTACGACTTGACCTTCTGGAATGACTCTTTCTCTAGGAGGCAATGAAAACTGTTCGGGAGACGGACTAGGTAAGTTTTTAAATTCATATAAATAGAAAACTTCAACTTTTTCACGTGCCCAAGCTGTTTTTTTTAAAAACTTCACACTAGAATCGATGCTCGGGTTGACCTTAAAACAATTAATGTTTAAATAGGCAAAGAGAATCTCAAAACCGTAATGATCAACTATTTCAACCAATAAATTTTTCAACCCAACACCGTGTAACGGGTTGTTCTTGTAATTGATCTCATTGTTCATATTAATGTCCGCTTAAAATGCCTAAGTAAATATCTACATTATACCTAGGGAATCATGGGTTCAACCAGCTTAGGGAATCATGGGGCTGACCGCATTGATTCTGCAATGGTTGCGTTTATCTTTAACCATGCAGATGGAATTTCATCCATGCTTTTATTCTTCTGAGCCATAAAAATGATGGTTGCGATCATCGCTCTACCACTAGAGTCTCCGCCTGCTTTTGCATTTTGAATAAGCATATCTTTAAGGTTATCGTATTTAGCTAACAAGTGAATCACGCTAGGAAAGCCGCCACCAATGTCACAAGCAGCGCCAAAGCTTCTGATAGCGTCAACTGTGTTAGCCGAATGGGAATCCAGACCTTTATCAATATAGGCTTGTATCATCGTATCATAGCCTGTTTTTAATTCTAAAATTGCCTGCTCAATTCCTTTTCCAGCTAATACCTCAACTAATACACTGGCAAAAAATTTCGAAGCAACAATTAATTCCTGTGAATTATGAGTACTGGTGACAAAATGCACCACATTGTCTAAAAATGCCTCTTTTGAATCTGAAACTAAAAGTAGGGGGGCAATCCTGCCGATAATCGAGGTATCGATTGAAGCTGAACCGGTAGGTATCACCTTATTCTCAATATTTTCTAGCGTGCCTTTAACAGCACCATCAATATAACCGTGATAGCTTTCTATTTTGCTTTGCCAAAACGCCATATAGTCACTGACATCAAAATGTTCTTTACCCTCTAAAAACTGATACAGCCACAATGTCTGATCGCCATAATGGGTAAAATCACCTGCAAGCTTACCTTCATGCCAGCTTGCTTGAGCATCATTAAGCACTTCCCAGTTGATATCTAAGGTTTCTAATTGCTGTGCATCATAAATCCAATGAGCACCTAAAGAATAGGCATCGGCGGCAAGAGAGCTTAATACTAGATCGTTGACTTTTTTCTTATCGAACATGTGATGGCCTTTAATTTGCGATTCATCGGTAATTTCTAATATAAAAGGGTAGCGTCCCTGACCAATCAAATACATGGATGTATCTCATACTAAGGCTAGCCTTATCGCCTTATCGCCTTATATCCAAAAACTAAACTATTTAATGGGCGTGGACGAAAACTCGCTGCGATCAAACACTCGTCCACTTCACCCACCAAATAGTTTAGTTTTTGGCGGTGATAACATGGGAATTAAGGATATCAAACCTATTCACACTGACCCCATTGATTCCTAAAGCGATTGTGGTCTGTTGTTATCATAAATTATTTTTTAGATTTAAAGTCCAACGCTGCCGCTGGGCGTTCATTTCTTTTGCGTGGCCAAAAGAAACAGAACCAAAGAAAAGGCCACCCTTATCGCCTTGATTCCAAACACTAAACTATGTGGTGGCGTGAGCGAAAACTCGCTACGCTCAAACACTCGCCCACTTAATCCACCAAATAGTTTAGTTTTTGGCGGCGATAAAAAGGGAAGTGAAGGGTATTAAATCAATCGACTCTGACCCTATTGATTAAAAATGCTTGTATGGCTTAAAGGGTAAGATATTATCCAATACCAATCATAAGGTATAGCCAATAATACACACCTATAACACTTATAAAATAGTGTGATACAGGATATGTGTTACCCCACCATATGGAAGATTTCATTTTTAATTTTTCTAACCCCGCGGATGCGAAGAAAGTAAAAGTCAATATTGTACTAGAATTTTTGATTTCTTCACTTCCGAACCAATCTCGAGAAGTATATTCCGATACTAGATAGTCTACGTTCTCATGATTTTCATATTTTTCTAAGTAATTGTAATAGTCATTTGTGAATTCATTATATTTATCATCCTTGTCCTCAACATCTTCGTATGGTTTTATTTTTCTAGCCAGTCTTCCTAGCTCCATTCCACAACGATGTATTTTTACGGATCTAGCTGAATAGTCGCCAGTTGCAAGCAATAAAGAGTAAGTTAGTATTAAAACAGCAAATATTATTTGCATTATATCGATATAGTTCTCGTTAAATTTAGTAGGTATATCTGACGCAGAGACAAGAGATATAAGTATTAAGGCTACTGATAATAGAGCTAGGGTCCATTGAGAAAAATTGTTTTGTCTAGTTAATCTTCGGCTAGCATTGTATCTGGCTTTAGAAGTGAGTTTTACTCGCCTATTTAATTCAGAAAATTTATTACCAAGTTCAACTTTCATGACTGTTCCGGTGTGATTTATAATGCGTAACAAAGTATTTTAACGCTTGATTTAACAATAAATATTGGCTTTGTGACAATTTTATACTTAAGCTCGTTTTACTAGAACTTTATCGCTCATACCTTCTACGATAAGGTAGTCACCAGTATTTTCACTAACAACTTTTGCTTGTGGCATATAAGCGTAATGATAGTTGTATTTGTATTCATTTTGCTTCCACTTCCGACCAGCATTGAACTCAAAAATAGTATCTCTATTTTTAAATCCTTTAAATGTACCTTTTAGTTGTCCTTCTTCAATAATACTCATAATTACTCCTTGTTTCAGAACGTGTTATGAAGATAAATAAAAATTCCCAGTAATTAGACATTAAACCTAAATCGAGAATACAAAAAAACCAGAACGATTTCTCATTCTGGCTTTCCAACGAGTAACATTAATTATGGAAATAACATTATAGTAAAATCAAATAGATAGAATTGTGTGAATTATTTAAAATGAAGTCATAATATCTTTATAAATGAGTTTTTAGTTTATTTGTAACTTTAAAAGTGAGGTTTTACGTAATCACGGCTAAATATAGTTGTTATGTTGCAGGATGTGTTTGGGAAGCGAAATATAAAGATGGCATGTTGAATATTATTGGAATGAATAAAGCAAGGTGATGTTTATAACTATAAAAGCTTTATTCCTAATGCAAGCAATGACTGCTACTGGCTCGAATTATCGTCAAGTCATAATTGACCAGCTTATCATGAGTTTATTTATACTTTTTTACTACAGACCACTCTAAAAGAGTTGTGCCAAAATCATGAGTGAGTTTTGACTTTTCTACGAAAGGGATTCGGCCAGTCCTAACTAAATTTTGAAAGTGTTTTTCTGGCGCATTATGAAACAGATCCGCTTCACTACAAGTACAGTATTTATTCCTGTGGGCAATAATTCTTTGCTGATCTTTTTTTGAAATCAGTATCGTTATATCGTTGAATCGAAGTGGGGTAATGAATTGATTTGATATATATCGTTTTGTAAAGTGTGCCCTATGTATTCGACATTCTTGCGAAAACTCTTCAACTGTCTTTGCTGAGCCCAGCCATCTTTTTGTTGCCATCAATGACTCTTTAGAATAATACCTTGAGTTAATGTCATTATTGTTCTTGTATGCGTCTCTTTTGAGTAATCCAAAGTTTTCAAGTTTTAAAATAAATCTAATATGAATGCCAAGACTTTGTGAAACGTCCTTTGCTTTAATACTATTATTTACTGGGAGGAGCTTTTTTTTAACATCATCAATTTTTATAATCGAGTTAATTTTGTTTGTTGAAAATGCTCTACTCTTCAGACGATTAATTTTAATTAAATCATCCCTCAAATATAAAGGTGATAAGAAATTAACTACTGATTTAATTGGTACTTCATCAACACCATAGTGTTTAAGATTATTCCTAAGTTTTTTACTATCCATACCCATCAGTTGGGAAAGTGGTTTTAAAAAAATGTATTTATTATGAAATTCCTCAACTTGTTTAATATCAAAGTAGGGTTGGGAGCCTCTCATGGTTATTGGCTTTAGAAGACCGATTTTTGCTATGTTTCTAACGGCATCTTTATATGTATTTAAATATGTTGATACTTCTTGAATATCGAGTAAATCAGAAAACTCATCAGATCTGATATTAGTTTTATATTCTAAGGAGGGTACGATGACACCTGATAAGCCTTTACGTTGATCTGATTCAATTACTTCTATATCACCATTTTGTATTTGTTTTATCTTTTCGATTAAGGATTTACCTGGGGCTGTGAATGATAGTGACTCTGATGTTGTCAAATTAAGATTGTTATTGGAGTAAAACAGGCAAAAAAATTGGCTCAGATCCTTGTACGAGTATCTTTGTATATGTGTTTTTGAGTCTACAGTAGGTGTTATATACGCTTTCAATTTCTTCAATGTACTATAAGTTATATCTAAGCATATTGCTGTTTCAGAGAGGGTTAGTGATCCACCTTCAGATTGGTAATTCTTAGATGCAATAGGGTACTCAGGAGGATACTCATTAAGCAAGTCTAAACATATTTGGGCAATATTACTGCTTCCTGATGCTAAGAATGGTGCAGCGATGACTCTAATAATAATGTTTGGATGTTGGGCTTTTTTAGATCTTAAATGTTGTCTGAGTGACGCTATTGGATCCTTTAATATCCTAACGGCTTCGTTGAGAATGTTATTTCTTTCAACTACGTTGTCTTCGTCATCAAATTTCAATGCCCGTAAAATATATTTCAATTCATCTAAAAATACTATACAGCTACTTTCAATAGATTCTTGAATGAACTTCGCACCGGAGCAATCAGTTACTATTTGAGTTTGTATAATAGGTTTTTTACATTGGCAAGGAGAGTGAGTTTCTGGATAGGTCCATTTTAGGGACGTCTCACACTGTGCACACGTACTGCGTAAAAACCGTTTATGAATGGGGCAAACATCAACAATATTAATATCGTGTATTTGTTTAATGTAACCATCATTTATTAGGCAGTCGAAACAAATGAAGTGACCACTTGTCCTTAAAAAAGAGAATGGGATCTGGGTATTATTTATGACTACTGGTGATTTTGATGTGGGGCCCTTAATTTGATGATAGAAAGCATTTTTAATTTTATCCTTATATCTTGGTTTTTCTTCTGTTAACCTTTTTGACAGTTCAGAGTTACCCAATAGATTTTCTTGAAGAGAATAAGACGGTGGTGTACCCAGTCTCGTTGAAAGTTTAGCAATGCTGTCATAACCATTATGAAATGCCGTTCTAATAAGCATACTTCTTGGGCTTTCATTCTCATAAGGAAGTGCTAAATAAGGAAGGTCACTCATTTATTTCCTGCAATGATTTCTCTATTTTTCTGATAATCATTCAGAAAAGGGTTATTAGATGTAAGGCGGTAGTTAAGTTGTTGATCTTCACATACAGAAATAAAATCATCTTCTGTTAAATAGTTTCTATTATCTGATAATGCAGAATGAAGAGCGCCTGTAAATAAATGGCGTAAAGAGCGCATGTTACCACCTGTTGCAACATGGAATGCAGTGAGGTAATCATCATTGGTAAGTATTGGCATTTTCTCAATCCCAACATGATTCTTTAGCCCATTAGTAAAGCCTTCAATAACCTTTGATAAGTAAAGTGGATTATTAATGTCATAAGGAATCATTTTTAGATGAGCCCTAAATGAATATCTACCCGCTAATTGCGGGTGTGCGTCAATTATTGCTTCGCATTCTGGCATGCCTGAAAGTATAACTGGTACACCGGTGGCATCCATTAATGTTTTTACCCAATCAGTTACGCCGTCACCTCCATTCCGTGCTTTCTTACTCAAAAGATGTTGGAATTCATCTAAAAATATAACTTTTGTTTTGCATGTCTTTAGTAATCGAGACAGCCTTTTTGTTAAACTTGCTGCGTCACCATTTAGATCACTACTATCTAAATATTTTAACATCTCAGTAGCTAATGCTTTGATTGTGGCATCTGCTGGTACAGTACAGTGATAAGCCGGAACGGTACGTATTACAGCATCTTCAGTCTCAATATTTTGGGACTTAGGATAGTTAGCTACTATTGTTTTTATTAGTGTAGATTTTCCAGTACCTGTCACTCCAGTAAGTAAGGCAGACATGGGCTGCTCTGAGCTCTCAGTTAAGAAAATAGCCTTCTTCACAGTCTCTAATGCTTGGTTGTAAATAGGGTGAGGATAAATAAAATTAGAAAAAGTTCTAATTTTGTCTTGGATCGGATCAGCCATTGTTATTCCTTTAGTACAAACCCTTCATCAGGGAAGTCGTCGATATCAAAATCTTCATATTTGTTAGTATTCTTAGCATTCACAGAGTTAGTAAGAGACTGATGATCTAAATATGAAGTATTCGATTTTCCTTTACGAGCTATTTTTCTCCGAGCTTTTTTACTTGTAACTCTCAAATCGGCCAACTCTTCATATAAAGCTATTCTTCTATCAATTAATTCGTTTTCACTATCAGTTGAAGATATGGTCTCTCTCGTTTTCATATGTTTTAACTCAAAGAGTGAGAGATCGTGTTGAAATCTTGGCCGAGTAGGGTCAGCTTGGTATAGTATTGACTTATCATGAGGATCTCTTACCCATATAGTTGATAAGTTAGTAGGGTCGTATAGAATCTGGGCCTGTTTATTTTTTTGTGTACTGGCTGTTTTAAGTTTTTCAGCAATAATAGGCAAACTTGGTGATGTCCAACTCAAGCCAAACATTTCTACACGTCCATCTCTGATCGATCTATGTTGGGTCGACCGAGAGTTCATTTCCAGCTCTTCTGCTGGGCGAGTGTTAGTAGGAAAGTCTTCGAATACTTCCTGCCAGACATCTTTTGGTCGACGATTTTGAAGGCCCGAGTGTTTTTCTAAGTGATAGATTTCTATCCAATCTTCAAAAAGCCTCTTTAGATCCTCTATTGTCAAAATGGCATTTTCTTCTGAATTATAATCACCTCTATTAATTATATTAGAGTGTGTCGTACCTGGGAGCGCATGTATAAAACGTTTATTGAGCGTCCCAAAAAATGATTCAATATGAGATTTTTGGTTAGGTGATCTCGGTGCTACATGTCTAATTTTGATGCCGTAATAAAGGCCAAAGCTTCGCGTAGATCCGTTAACAAATTCTGAACCATTATCCACAATTACTTCATTAGGTAATCCTGATATTTGGTTGGATCTTTCAACAGAGCCTGCATGTCTGAGTGTTTTTATCATTTTCTCTGCACAAGGCGGAAGAAAAGACAAATCCCAACCAATGATGCAACGAGAATAAACATCAATAAGTGTTAACACGTGAACTCGACCAACGACCATGCTTAGCTCGTCCACAAGCTGTAGATCGATGTAATTACAGTCGGCTTCTACGCGTTCACACAATCGCTTTGGCTGATGGAGTTGTTTGCCATATGCATATTTTTTTCTTGCAGCATATTTCCCCAGCCTTGCGAAGTCTTTTGTGAGCCCTGACATGTTGTCTACTTCTCGTTTGAAACTCATATAGGTAGGGATTTTTAATTGCTCATCTATGGGACTATTTCTGTTACCTAAATTAATGCGATCGGTAAACATGTCATAAACTAACTTCATTGTAAGTTTATTATCATCAAGGTAATGAGTTTGAATATAGTCATCCATTATCTTTAGTACTTGACTATCAATACGGCGTTTTCGAGTAGAACCTTTATCATGTGAAGACAAAAGACTCGAAGGGCTACAATTTGATTTTCGATAGTTGTCCATCCATCTGTAAAGAGAACTAAATGAGGGTGGGCTTGGATCTGATAATTCTTTTGCACTCCGTTCGATAAATTTGGTGTACTCTTTTTTCGGAATAAATGAGCCAAATTCTTCAAATGCTTTTTGTATATATTTTAATCGCCTGTAAAATTTTTCTTTTTGGGTAGGGTTTAGAGATGCGATGTAGTGTCCATCAGAAATCTCTGAAGGTGCTTTGTGTATAAGAATTAACTCACCTTTTTTGAACATGTGAATAAATTTTTCTTCAGATAAGGGTAGGTCCCTTTTTAAGTCAATACCTCGTAACTGATAATAACCATGATTATATGTAGTCAGTTCATATTTAACAGAACCTATACGATACCTTGCCCCAGGAATATGTTTTGAAATTATATCGGCCATTCGATTAGCTCCACGCTATTCTTTGGAGTAAGTCGGAACTTATCAATATGCAGCTTCGGGCCGAAGAATAACGCATACATAATTGCATCTTCAGATGGGCGAGGATCTAATGAACGAAGTGATTTAATATCTGTTTTTCCACCAAGTTTTTTTAAACATGATCGGATATGTACAATGGATGCTTCATCAATGTTGTGAATACGTGGGTAAAGTTGATTTAAGTTTGAGATGAAAGGCTCAGGCCTTATTTCTGACTCAGTAATCACTTCAAAAGTCTTACCTTGTTTATGTAATAGTTCTGTGATCTCAGGCAGGCGCTCGGCTAATTGGGTATCAAGATCCCAATCATTAGGTTTAACTTCATAATAGACTTCTTTAAAGTCATCAAAGTAGACGAGGAAATCAGGCGTATATGAATACGCACAATCATTTATATAAAAACTGAATGTTTCTGGTTGGCATCGGTAGCCAAGAACATTTTGATCGTGTTCAAGGCGTAATGCAAAATCTGCTTCTATTGTGCTCTCACAAGTAACCGTTCTTTCATTCTTTAGTGATGGAAAGTGAACTATATGAACGCCAAAGCGACCTTTGTTAAAGTTTCTGACTTGGGGGGCATTCTTCAGAAATTGTTTTAATTTGTCGATTTTGTGCTTGTAAGAGTGTTCAGTCATCATCAGCCAATCCTAAGCGTTATTTGAAATCCATTATCGAATGGGACTCAACCCTTCATAGATAAAAGACTACCTGATAATTTAGCTAAGATACAAATTTAAATTACTTCAATATGATAATCCAGCCTATACCATACGATTAATACTCTTGAGCGAAAGAGCAATTTTTTTCTTCTCAGTAGTTTTAGTAACCCATGATTAATATATTTTTAAGAAATATTGTATAGGTCCATGATCCGCACAATCGAATGTTTAGACCTTATTAACCTCCCTTAACTTGGATAAATTAATTATAAGTAATTTCAATAAGTTAGTTGTTTTCAAAATGTGTATTATATACATGTAATGTCAGTAACTGTTTGATAGTTAACAATAATAATCTTAACTGTGTTTGTATCTCCGTTTGTTTTAGGAGATTTTTATGTGTCAATCACTGCCACCAGGTTATATAGAATTAGCAGAATGGAATATAGTCATTATTGAAATAAATAATGATATTTATGAGAAGTTTTTAGGATATGACGTAAATGCTGATGAGTTTAGAATAAGCTCGAAAATTGTCACATACGACAAGATCTCCGCAAAAGGTGAGACAATTTCTGGATCAATATATAAACTACAAGGCCTTCCAGGGAAACTTCACCCAACAGCTCAAGTTATATTTAATAAACTTACAGCACATCCTGAGGTTAAAGTAGCCCTTAAGTTTTAGCTTGCTCCTTCCATAACCAGTTAAAAGTATCATTATATGGATAGTAAAAATTTTTTTACTATCTGTAAAACATGGTGTAAATAATAAGGACCGAGGCGGAAGTGGATAGTATTTGAGTACATCGAAATGGATACTCAGGCTGTGTCTATTAAGGTCCAGTAGTTAACGTTTTTTTAATTTTTGACTCAGATAGCGTTGAGGAATGACTAATTGTGCTATATCGCCATGGCCTAAAATCAGCAAAGTATTATGACTATATATTGGCCCTAAGATGAGCTTAATATTGGCTTCGCGGGATGAATAGTAAAGCAAGGTTAGTTAGTAGTATTAACTTAAGAGATCATAGCTACAAATTATTATCTAATACTTAACTATACGGGTGTTAATTTATTATCAAGTTCACTAAATTACAGATAGGCCTTGTTAGCACTGGGCTATTAACCAAAATGATGATTAGTAAAGTAAAGACTGTTACCCATAGTGTTAAAGGTACTTTATCTCTCCAAAATCCAAAAGGTCGATATTCAGCAATCCATTCAATTTGCTGTTCCCAGAAAAACTTGTAATGGCCAAGCCATGATGCAAACATAATATGATTGGATGCACAGTTCTCGTTATATTTGTTTTCAATATCTTTTAATTGTGCTGATATTGACTCTGTTTCTTCAGGGTGTGTCTTTGCATCAGTCATTAAATGTTTTAGCTCATTAAATAGGCCTGTAAGTATTCGCCCTTTAACTTCGTAGCTATTTTTATCACCATTTTTCATACTAATGTAAATGCCAGTTAAACCAAGCACGAGTAATGTGCTTGACATAAATTTGGTTGACAGCTCAGAAAAAGCCAAGGTGTAAACACCAAAAGCCATTGATATGAAGCTTATGATACCAGGAATTTTTTCAATCATCTCAAAGCTGGCAAAGTGCAATTTTGCTGTGTAACCAACGTTGTAGCCTGTTTCTGCAATATGCTTTTTTAATTGATTGTTATCCATAAACCCTCACTGGATTGGTACCTTGATATGATCTTTTGCGACCACTACATTATTCTGAATGACATAACATTCTACAATATGCTCCCCATTAAAAGTTGTATTTTCTTCTTTATTCTGAAAGCCTTTATCGAGAACTATATCACCACGGATACAGTCTCTTTGCTCAGCTACAACACCACGGTTAAGTACTTTCCACTTTATGATGTACTCACCTGGAACATTAATATAGCTGATATAAAACTTAAGCTTTTTGTTTGACTGTAATTGTAATTTTTTAGCTAACATTGTTCTAAGCAAGGCTTCTCTGAAACCATTTTGAGAAACTTCGCACTCAAGTTTTACGTTAAACCTAATATCGATAGGGTATGAGTCTTCAATAAATTGTTCTGTATTTCTAAACGAAATTGTCGAAGATTGACTTTCTTGTATTGTCGATGAAGGAAATGGGCGGCCAAATATTTTTTTCCATTTTTTATTTGCTGAAGGTGATTCACCTGCATTAATTGCATCTAAACTAAGCTCATATGCTTTTTTAGCTTTAGATTGAAATTTAGCCTTAACAGCTACTCTTTGGTTGCTTCCAAGTGCTAAATAATAGTCTTTGTTAGGCTCATCTGATAGGTATTTAAAAAAATCTCTACACATCAGGTCATAAGAAGCTACGGAGCGATTATCATAAACTGAATTGGATTTAAGAAAATTATATGACAAGGTATCAATCAATAAACCGCCCATACCGACACCACGTCTATTTTTCCAAGCTCTTGCCATCTTGCAAAGCTTTCGAAGATTTTTGTTCTTTTGCTCAACGAATTCTTTCATAGCTTTGATTTCGTCACGTGGTTTTGTTATTTTCCAGCTGCCACCGTTGTACGTATCTGGGTATTTAAAACTCGTATCACTCTGTTCAAAAACTGGTTGTACTTCCACAGTAAAGTTCTTATATAGAACTTGAATTACAAGCCTATCTTTTTTGACTATAGTTTGTGGGTATCTCGCTTGAATTGCATCTTTTGTATCATCTAATAACTTTGATTGTTTACCGTCTTTGTAATCAACCCATTTTGAGCTTGGCATGATATAAAGCATATCTAAATCTGATATCCCGTTTATACCTGTCCAGCGACCATAGGACCCTACTTGTAGACTGTTAGCAGTTTTTGACTCTGTATTTCTAAATGTTTTATTTAATGCCGAAGTGATTTCTTCGTACTTAGAAGTAATAGAGGTGCCATTCGCAATAGTTATATTCTTTAATAAAGTGGTAAACATTTCCTTTGTTGTCATAAATGCTCCTTATATTCAATATAAATGTTTGTATGTCGCTACACTAACCCTGTAAATACAGATAATTTTTTGGAAATATTTTCGCGCGCTAAAAGCTTTTGGTTTTTTCTGATTAAAATTCTCTGAAAATAATCTATAAACAATATTTGTTTGTTCTTCCGAGCCCTAATAAGCGACATAAATTTACAGCAGGGATATCTCTTCGAATCATCTGAAATTATCGCTACGATAGCAGAAAGCATTTTTAACATTACTTTTCACAATACGAGCTTTAGAAAATGAAAAAATAGGCTACTATTCACTTCTCATGATCCTATAGCTATCATCTTGTTCACTAATCGTTCTTAATATTCTTTTTAATGTTATTAAACTCCATTATTAACGTTAAAAACTCATTTTTAATGTTACTCGTTGCTTTCTGTTTAATCCCAATTAAGTGCACCACCGGTTTGGTACTCAGTAACTTTCGTTTCGAAGAAATTTTTCTCTTTCTTCATATTAGATTGTTCATCTAACCACGGAAGGGCGGCTTCGGCACCTGGGAAGGGTTCTTCAAAACCTAGTTGTTTAGCACGACGATTAGCGATGAAGCGGAATTGGGCTACGTGATCTTCTTTTGAGTAACCTAAGATAGGGTCACGCAAAATATAGCTGGCGTAGATACGTTCTGCTTCTTCAGCTTCTTCAAACATGGCTTGAATTTTAGCCGGATCTAAAACAACGTTTTCTTCTTTAATGATTTGTTTTACAACACGAATACCAAATGACGCATGCATCACTTCATCACGCATGATGTATTGCAATTGTTCGGCGGTGCCTTTCATTAAACCACGACGTTGTAGGGCAAAGATTGGGCTGAAACCATTGTAGAACCAGCAACCTTCAAATATCGCGGCAAAGAAGGCGTAGGCCATGACGAAGTTTTCTAGTTCGTCACGGTCATGCAAGTCAATATCACTACGCATAATCGAGTTAAGGCGACTATTAGCAAGTTGAATCTTTTGGTTGATTTCTGGCACTACACGGTAGCGATTGTAGATTTCGCTTTGATCAAGACCTATGGTTTCGATGCAATGTTGGTATGTCCAGGTATGTAATGCTTCTTCATACACTTGGCGCGCTTGATAGATTTGTAACTCAGGCGCTGACATTTTTTCCATTACGGCTAAACCGATATTACGCATGGCGAGAATGTCGGATGTCGTTAGGTACGACAATACATTTTCGTATACATGACGTTCTTCTAAGGTCAGTTTATGACGGTAGTCGTGAACGTCTTGTGCCATGTTGATATCAAGCGGTGTCCAATGATTCTTGTTGGCATTAAGGAAATACTGCCATGCCCAAGGATATTTGAACGGTGCTAATTGATTGATATCTGTCATACCATTAACGACACGTTTGTCGTCTGGATTAACAGGCGCAACATTCGCTAGTGGTGATGACATTTTAGGTGCATTGGCTTCTACTGGCGGTGGTGTTGCTACCGTATAGGTTTCATTGCTTTCAACTTTGTCAGCTTGCGCTGCAAAAGGATCATCCCAATTTAACATTACTGGCAAGCCTCGCAGTCTGGTTCTAGAATTGAACACGCTTGAGGCGCTTCCATACCTTCGCCTAACACGAGTTCATCATCTACATTTGAAATAGGGGCAACGGCTGCCACTGCTGCTACTTCGCTTTGTGTGCTGCTGGTTTTTTCAGCTGCTGTTGCACCCATTGAACGTAAGTAGTAAGTGGTTTTAAGACCACGAACCCAAGCAAGTTTGTATAGGTTGTCCATCTTCTTACCTGATGGTTCAGCCATATATAAGTTAAGACTTTGTGCTTGATCTAACCATTTTTGACGACGTGATGCAGCTTCAATCAACCAACGTGCATCCATTTCAAACGCGGTTACGTATAGTTCTTTTAATTCAGCTGGTACACGGTCAATTGCTTGCAAACTACCATCGAAGTATTTGAGGTCATTGATCATGACGTCATCCCACAAGCCGCGTACTTTCAAATCATCAACCATGTAAGGGTTGATAACGGTGAACTCGCCTGACAGATTCGATTTAACGAATAAGTTTTGATAGGTCGGTTCAACTGATTGACTGACACCACAAATATTAGAAATAGTTGCAGTAGGGGCAATCGCCATCGTGTTTGAGTTACGCATACCTTGTTTCTTGATTTTGTTACGCAATGTATCCCAATCAAGTGTTTGGCTATCATCTTGTTGTAGATATTCGCCACGTGCTTCTTTAAGAATTTTAATAGAGTCGATTGGCAAGATGCCTTTGCTCCACAAACTACCTTCATACGTTTGGTAACTACCACGTTCTGCTGCAAGATCAGAAGATGCTTCAATCGTATAGTAGCTGACGGCTTCCATTGAGGTATCAGCAAACGTAACGGCGTCATCTGAGCTATATGGAAGACGTAGTTTATAAAGTGCATCTTGGAAACCCATAATGCCTAGACCAACAGGGCGGTGTAATAGGTTTGAATGACGCGCTTGTGGCACGCTGTAGTAGTTGTATTCAATGACGTTATCTAACATGCGCATTGCTGTGGTGATGGTACGTTTTAGTTTTTCTAAATCGAGACCGTTTTCACCGACATGTTGTGGTAAGTTGACTGAACCTAAGTTACATACTGCGATTTCATCATCTGATGTATTCAGGGTGATTTCTGTACATAAGTTTGAGCTATGAACTACGCCAACGTGTTGTTGTGGGCTACGCAAGTTACATGGATCTTTAAATGTAATCCATGGGTGACCTGTTTCGAACAACATGCCTAACATTTTGCGCCATAAGTCATTGGCAGGCAGTGTTTTGGTATTACGCATTTCACCACGTGCTGCTTTCGCTTCATAGGCTTCGAAGGCCGCTTCAAATTTCAAGCCGACAAGATCATGTAAATCAGGTGTTTCTTCTGGCGAGAACAATGTCCAACTGCCGTTTTCAGCAACACGCTTCATGAATAAATCAGGGATCCAGTTCGCAGTATTCATATCATGAGTACGACGACGATCATCACCGGTGTTTTTACGTAAATCTAAAAACTCTTCGATATCGATGTGCCATGTTTCTAAATATGCACAAACGGCGCCTTTACGTTTACCACCTTGGTTAACGGCAACCGCAGTGTCATTGGCTACTTTTAAGAACGGTACAACACCTTGTGAGTTACCGTTAGTGCCTTTGATATGTGAACCTAAACCACGAACACGAGTCCAGTCATTACCCAAACCACCAGCAAATTTAGATAACAATGCATTGTCACGCATGGCGCTGTAAATGCCACCAAGATCATCAGGTACGGTTGTTAAGTAACATGATGATAATTGTGGACGCAATGTACCGGCATTAAAGAGAGTAGGGGTGCTGCTCATGAAATCGAATGACGACAATAAGTTGTAGAATTCGATAGCGCGTTCTTCACGATTCGTTTCATTAATCGCTAAGCCCATTGAAACCCGCATGTAGAAAGCTTGTGGTAGCTCAAAACGGATGTTCTTTTGATGAATAAAGTAACGGTCATACAAGGTTTGTAGACCCAAATAGGTAAAGCTGAAATCGTGTTCTGCTTTCAACGCTTTACCCATGCGGTCTAGGTCGTATTCTGCCAATTCTGGAGCCACTAATTCATGGCTTATTGCCAAATGAATATAGCGTTTAAAATAATCCGGATAGACGTCCGTCATTTCTTGTTGTGAAGCTTGACGAGGTTGCTTGTAAACAAAGGTCAATGCTTCACGACGAATGCTATCCATCAATAAACGAGCTGCTACTGTGCTGTAGTCAGGATCTTTTTCGATAAAGGTACGTGCTGACATTACTAATGATTTTTCTACGTCAGCTTCGTTAACACCATCAAAAATATTGCGTTGTGTATCACGTAAGATGGCCGCACTGTCGACTTCTTTTAGGCCCGCACAGGCTTCAAGAATTAAGTTTTGCAGGCGTTTAAGATCGAGTGGTGATTTGCTACCATCTAATGCGGTTACGTGAATAACGTTTTCAGAAATGGGTGTTGGATGTTGTTTTTCTTCTTCAGCGCGTTTTTGTGCTTGATGGTCGCGGTAAAGTACATAAGCACGGGCGACTTTGTGTTGGTCTGCACGCATCAATGCTAACTCAACTTGGTCTTGAATATCTTCAATATGTACGGTGCCACCGTCATCTAAACGTCGGGTTAAATTTTGGGTAATTTGTTTAGTGATATTGGCGACGATATCGTGAATTCGACGACTATCTTTTGCTGATTCGCCTTCTACGGCAAGAAAGGCCTTAGTGATTGCTATCGCAATTTTACTGCTAGAAAAGTCAGTGACTTGGCCATTACGGCGAATAACTTGGTACTGACTTGAAGTGGAAGAATTTGATGCTGATTCGGCTGCCATAAATAGTAATTCCTGCGCTGGGTATAGAGAAAATCTGAAAAATCTGAAACCACAAGGTGTAGTGGTTTTATAAAACTTAAACCACAAGATAGTGTGTTTTATAAATTTAGACAAGTGGTAAAAATGTATCATTTTGTGGGTAAGATGTGGATAACTTTTGGGGACTCCTTTGTGACCTAGCTGGGATGCGGCTTTGTCAGAAATGGCATAAAAAAAAGTTGATATGATTTTTTTTTTGATAGGTCAAACTACACGTTATTTTCGTCATAATCTGGACTATGTTCCGTGTAATATTCCTTTTTCAAAAGCCTGCAAGCTAAACAATAAATTGTCATGTAACTTATAGGATTTTAAATTATTAAATCAAGTTTATTTTCAATTTTAATTAAGCATTGATAATGAAGTTTTAACGTGTACTGACTTGGAAAACGCCGACTAACTGACTCAATCTTTGTGCCGTATTTTTTACGGATACTGAGCGATCTTGTAGTGTGCCGATAGAGCCATTCATTTGTTCTGCTGATATTCCTACACGTCGCGCTGTATCACCGTGGCGTTGACTATTTTGATCCAGTTGTTTGATGGTCGAGAACATTTGTCCAACGAGATCATGTAAATAGGTATTTTCTGATGACGCTTCTTCAGCCATTTTGAGACTGCGATCAACATTTTGAACACCTGTTTCCATAAAACTAACGGCACCTTGTGTTTCTTGCTGAATACCCTCAATCATCTTTTGAATTTCACTCGCAGAAACCGAGGTGCGTAATGCGAGTCCTCGCACTTCGTCAGCGACGACCGAGAATCCTCGGCCATGTTCACCTGCTCTAGCAGCCTCGATGGCAGCATTCAGTGCTAATAGGTTAGTTTGATTAGTGATCTCGGTAATAACACCAATAATGTTACCGACTTCAACGGTGCGATTATTTAGTGATTGCACGGTTTTAGCTGATGTCTCCACAATATCACGAATATCCTGTGTACCAGAACGCACTGATTCGAATTGTTCGCGGGCTTCACGAACGACACTGTCCATGGCCTCTTTCAAGGCTTCAGCGGTTGTTGATGCTTGGCTAATTTCGACTAATTGCTCTTCTAATAAGCTCAGCATCTCTTTAATGGCATCAGAGACTTCAGCTGAGACTTGATAGGCTTCCTTATTGGTATCGAGCATAGCTTGATTGGTTTGTTTTACGTTGCTACTGGTGGCAATAACTTGACCGACGATGCCATCAAGACTATCAATAAAACTATTGATCCAACGTGCCATATCGCCTGTTTCATCGGCTACTATTTGATTCTGTGCTATTCGTTGTCTAAGGTTACCTTCGCCTTCGGCAATCGTTCGAATGACTTCGGTCATTTCATCAAGGCGGATTGCTAATTGGTTGGTACTTAATTTAGGAAACATTAAGGTTGTAAGGACGACCATCAACATTGAAAAGCCATTAATGACCAGCGGTGATAAAGGCGTAAAATAATTCAGACCGGTATTAATGGCCATAATGGCTGTACTTGCCAATAAAAAGCCCTTCATTAAGCCAAGATTAATTGAGCGACGGCGGTAGACTTCTTCTAAGTCGCCTTCACACATCATGCCCCAACGATCAGGTGAGCCTTGTAGTTGAAAGGTGACCCCTTTACCGATGACAGGAATATGTCGGTAATCAGAATAACCAGGATAAGTAATAAATAGGTTCTCACCATTATTGATCGTTTCACGCACACCGGGGTGAAGTTGACCTGTTGCTGGATCAGTAAAGCGCAACTCTAATTCGGTATGACGATTGACTTTGACCGGGCCCCATTTGGTGTTAATACCGCTTTTTAAATTCTCGCCATGTGAGAATGTATTATCTTCAAAGCGCGAGCGTGATAGAGCTGTACCTTGTTGAATACGGTTGTCAAAATTAGAATCAACCATAAAGATATAGTTGTCACCTGATTCTGGGTAAATATGTCCTGCTTCGCGTTGAATGAGATCGCCTAGTACGTCATTAGGGGCACGAGCACACACCGCACCATAAAAAATACCATTGTGTTCAATTGGCTGATAAAACATTAAGGTGACTTCATCATGAAACTTGGAGCTAGACCGGCCTATTTTCAAGGTCATTGGGTCTAAATAAGGGCCATGCAAAAACGGTTTTTTAACACCTTGTACAACCGCATTAGTCGCTAAGTTATTAAGCCCAACATGTTCATTAAATGTAGAACTAATAACTTCACCGTGCATATTGATAATAAAAAGTTCGGAAAAGTCAGGCGCTGAAGCTAAACGTTCATTCAACCAAGAGAGAGCCACTGAGGGAAAGCTGGTTGAAATATGGCTAGCAATAAATTCTAATTGTTCCCACTGACTATCTACCCATTTATTAAGGATCTTTACCCGAGTAGCCGCAATACCTTCAAAGGTTTGTTCTACGGAGCTATATATATGACGATTTAGAAAACATGATTTGTACATAGCCAACTTTCCAGTTTGACCAAACCAAGGCAGCCATTTCTTCTCCTTGAGGCTGAGGTTCATAGAACTACTTTTTAGTGCACTCATATTATGGGGTCTCTTTCTATTTAAACAGGAAATTTAAACAAAAAAGATGAAAGCAAATGTTGAGCCATAGTTATCTTACAATTTAAATCAATGACTTAAGTTATGTTTCGATGTGTTTTAGTGAGTTTGTTTAAGTTTTATGGTGCGTATTAGATAACATTTTATGATTGCCGCCCTAATTTAGTGCGGTCTATGACTGTAGAAACGATGCCAACAGCCATAGGACTAAGGGCCATTAGATTAGTTTAAGAACGGAGCTCGCTTATTTTAATGACTTTAATGTAGTCAGCACCTCGGCGATATGTTCTTTTACTTTTACATTGCGCCATTCATGAGTCAGCACACCATTGGTATCGATTAAAAAGGTGCTGCGCACAATCCCCATATATTCACGGCCGTAATTCTTTTTCAAATGTAAAACATTGAAAAGTTTACAGACCGTCTCTTCAGCATCCGATAATAATTCAAACGGAAATGCTTGTTTAGTTTTGAAGTTTTCATGTACACGAACGCTGTCGCGAGATACGCCTAAAATGATGGTATTAAGGGCTGAAAATTCTTCGATATGGTCGCGAAATTGCTGACCTTCTAAAGTGCAACCGGGTGTATTGTCCTTGGGATAAAAATAGATAATGAGATTTTTACCTCGATGGTCAGATAATCGAAAAATGGTTTCACCGGTACTAGGTAGTTCAAAGTCCGGTACGGCTTGGTCAAGTTGTACGCTAGTCATGGAATATTTCCTATTTAGGCTGTGGTTAATGATTTAAATATACCTTATACAAGTGCCCAGTTGCTTATCAACGGTATATCTTGTGATATTCGCTTCTTGTCATCTTGTAGCGGGCAAAGTAACATGGCGGTTTAAATTTTGGAGTCTTACGAACATGTTTAGCGGCAGTATGGTAGCACTGGTCACACCCATGCGAGAAGATGGTTCGCTGGATAGTGACTGCCTGAACAATTTGATTGAGTTCCATATCACTAATGGTACTAAGGCGATCGTCGCCGTAGGTACGACGGGTGAATCTGCTACGTTGACAGTTAAAGAACACTGCGCCGTAATTAAACAAGTTGTCTCACAAGTTGACGGTCGTATTTCAGTTATTGCTGGTACGGGTGCGAACTCAACCAGAGAAGCAATAGAGTTAACGCAGTATGCGAAAGACTTAGGTGTTGATGCCGTATTATTGGTGACACCTTATTATAATAGGCCAACGCAAGAAGGCTTATATCTACATTACAAAACCATTGCTGAGGCAGTAGATATACCTCAAATTCTGTATAACGTACCGAGTCGAACAGCTTGTGATTTGTTGCCAGAAACGGTTGCTCGTCTTGCTAAAATTAAAAATATTATTGGCATAAAAGAAGCCACTGGCGATTTATCCCGCGTGATGCAGATAAAAGCATTATGTGGCGATACATTGGAACTTTATACGGGTGAAGATGCCAATATAGTCGATTTTATACTGGCCGGTGGTCAAGGTGTAATTTCTGTTACAGCGAATGTTGCACCAGCACTGGTACAAGCCATGTGTGTCGCGGCACTTGCTGGCGATGAGCATGGTGCAAGAGAAATAAATAAGCAATTGGCCTTATTGAATAAAGCATTATTTGTAGAATCTAATCCTATTCCAGTCAAATGGGCTTTGACAGAAATGGGCTTAATTCCAAAAGGCATTCGTTTGCCTATGACCTTATTGTCAGAAAAATATCATCAGTCGGTGCGTGAAGCACTAATGGCTGCCAGATTGTTAAACTAATTTTTTAAGTGAACTTAACTACATGAAAGCTAACCGTTTAAAATATATATCTTTGGCTGTATTACTCGCGACAACCGTCAGTGGTTGTGGTGCTTTTTCATCCTTAGATGAGGTTATACCTGACAACTCTAAAAAATATCGTAAAGCTGACACCATGCCGGCTCTTGATGTACCTCCCGATTTGAGTACTACCCGAATCAATGATGATATTGTGGGAAGTCAAACCAACACGGCTACGTATTCTGAATTTGAAGAAGCAGCGAATAATCCACTGGCGTCTAAATACAATATTACACCAGGAACAAAGCCAGCCTTGTCAGGCGAAGGTGATAAACGTCATTTAATCGTGCCTGGCGACCGTGAAGCTATTTGGTCTCAGATTTTGGATTTTTGGGCACAAGAAAACATTGAAGTCACACGTAAAGATATACGTATTGGCTTAATGGATACTGAAAGTACACCAGATGATTATGCTTATCGAATCAGAATGGAACGTGGCGATACATCAAAAACATCTTCTATATTTGTTAGTGCTACGTCTGGTGAAAATAATTCACAAAAAAATGAAGCAATGTTGCGTCAGATAGCTGATTTCTTAGGCGTGTTATATCAAGAAGAACAAGCCAAAAATGAAGCGGTAAAACAAAGCCAGCCAGAAACGGCTACTGTTAAAACGCAGTTGATGGATGACGGCAGTGATCAGAAGGCATTATTGGTTGACCAAGATTTTTCTGATGTATGGAACCGTGTAGGACGCGTTTTAGATAGCAAAGGTTTTGCCGTTGAAGATCGCGATCGTTCGCGTGGGACATACTTCGTTCGTTACCTTGATCCACTGAATGAAGGACAAGACGAAGAACCTGGCATGTTCAGTAAGTTGGCTTTCTGGAAAGATGATGTTGATAAAACACCAAAAGAATTTTATTACATCAAACTTATTTCTGATGCTGCAAAAACTAAAATCGTTATCTTAGATGCAGAAGAAGTAAGAACATCGTCAGAGACCGCTCAACGTTTATTAACATTAATGCAGGAACAATTGTCACAATAATGCGTTTTGCTTCGCTAGGTAGCGGAAGTAAAGGTAACGGAACACTGATTTCGCACGGAAAAACCACATTACTTGTTGATTGTGGTTTTTCTGCTCGTGAAACTGAAAAACGTTTGCAACGTTTGGCTATGACAGCTGGTCAGTTAACCGCTATCGTCATTACGCATGAACACGCCGACCATATTAATGGTGTGCGTGTATTAGCTAGAAAATATAATATTCCTGTTTATGCTACTGCAGGTACGGCGGGTTGTATGGCGGCTGACTTGATTCATTTAGTGACTGAATTTAGTTGTCACGAACATTTTCAAATTGATGATATTGACGTTGAACCTTTTCCCGTGCCGCATGATGCACGAGAACCCAGTCAATTTGTATTTACAAATGGACAACATCGCGTAGGTTTACTGACCGATGTGGGTATGACGACCCCGATTATTGAACAAGCATTATCAGGCTGTGATGCCTTATTATTAGAAGCCAATCATGATATGGATATGTTGGATAATAGTGAGTATCCAGATCATTTAAAACATCGCGTATCTGGACGATTGGGGCATCTAAATAATGTTCAATCAGCTAAAATATTAGAAAAAATTGATACATCGCGTTTGCAGCATATTGTTGCTATGCACTTAAGTGAAAAAAACAATTCGCCAAATATTGTGACCCCATTATTTTCACAGGCATTAAACTGTGATCAAAGCTGGATTGGCATTGCCGATCAAGAATTGGGTTTTGACTGGCGTGAAACGACTAATAGTTAGAGAGTTAATTATGGAAAAAAAACAAGAGTTATACGCCGGTAAGGCAAAAAGCGTATTTGCCACGGATAATGAAGATTTCGTCATTTTAAGCTTTCGTGATGATACTTCTGCCTTCGATGGTGAACGGATTGAGAAGTTGAGTCGCAAAGGCGAAGTAAATAATAAATTTAATGCCTTTATTATGGAATACCTTGCCAAAGCAGGTATTAAAACTCATTTCGAAAAACTACTGAATGATACTGAATCACTTGTTAAAAACATGAACATGATTCCGGTTGAATGTGTTGTTCGAAATGTTGCTTCTGGCAGTTTAGTTCGCCGTTTAGGCGTTGAAGATGGTATGGAATTAAGCCCACCGATATTCGAATTCTTCCTAAAAAATGATGCATTACATGACCCAATGGTCAATGAGTTTCATATTGAAACCTTCGGTTGGGCATCAGCTGAATCTGTTAGAAAAATGAAAGAGTTAACGTTTAAAGTTAATGCTGAATTGAAGAAGCTATTTGGCGATGCAGGTTTGATCTTGGTGGATTACAAACTTGAATTTGGCTTGTTTAAAGGTGAAGTCATTTTAGGTGATGAATTCAGCCCTGATGGTTGCCGTCTATGGGATGCCGAAACACGCGAAAAATTAGATAAAGATCGTTTCCGCCAAGGTCTTGGTGGTGTGATTGAAGCGTATGAAGAAGTGGCCAGACGGATTGGTGTAAACCTTTAGTTTGCATTGACGTTATAGTTCGATACTAAAAATCCCTATTGTTATATCAACGATGGGGATTTTTTTTGACCTAAGTTTAGCTTTTTACTTATTAGCCATATATTTATTTCTACTTCTAATACGGCTATTTACCGTATAATTTAACTCGTTTTAATGGTCTCTTGATTGAGATAATAGGGAATTCGTGTAAACGAAGCTGTCCCCGCAACTGTATACGTGGAGTGAGTCACCTCAGTTTTTACTGATAACACCACTGAAGCTTGATGATAAGCTTTGGGAAGGTGGTGATAAACAATGAAGCGTGAGCCAGTAGACCTGCCATTTAAACATTATTTCTGATGGCCGGGGGGTGCAATCGGGGCGGATTTCCGCTTTTTAATGATTCATCACTTTGCGTTTTAATAAGCAGTTTGTCGTGTCGTTCATCTATCCCTTGGTCTGTCAGTATGGTACTTTTTTACTGGACATGATGTGATCAAAACTGTTTTCTCAATGCTTATTTTATGGGTGCTAATCGTACCTGTTCATGCTGATACAATATTGGCTATCGTGTCGCCACGCAATGTATCAGAGCTTGTGTCAGGTGCACATGACTATTTAAAAGATAAGCCAAGTGAACAGATCAATATACGTACCACCGAACAGTGGTCAGCATTAAGCCCACAACAACAAAATACTTTATTAACATCGGCTGATTTGGTCTTTTCTGGCGGCGTCTTTGGTGATAGTGCTGAATTATTAAACAATGCCTTATCACAAGGCATTATCAATAACTTTATTGCTGTACATAGTGATCGACGTTTAGTCAGCGCTTCTAAGGTACATGGCAAGTCATTATTGCTTAATGCTGATATAGATAGTTTGATGGAAAATCCAGACCCAACACAAGCACCTGAACGGTGGGTGAATGAGCGTTTAGCTCTCTTTCCTCAATACCATGATTGGATATTAACCCGTTTATTTTGGCTAGGACGAAATAGTAGTAATATGCTGGGTTTATTTGATCAGCTTGGCCATGTTCTTAATAGCGATAAAACAACGTATATCCCTCAATTAGTTTCACCGTTACGGGGCTATTATTTAGATCATATTGTGTCACTAGCACAGTTTGATTTCTCACAAAAAAAATCATGGGTGGTACTGTTAGATTATGAAACAGGTGATCGTCATGGTGAAAAAAGATTATTAGATTCTCTTTGTACAGGGATTGAATCGGATAATATCGGCTGTATGGCAGTATTAGCTGGCTGGGGTAAAGCGAGTGTTGACGCAGTAGAAGTATTAGCCAGTAATAAGAAAAAAATAAGATTAATCATATCGTTACAGAACTTTGTTATTGGTGCAGGCGAAGGGCGAGAGCAAGTTAATCAGTATTTATCTGATTTAAATGTACCTGTTTTAAAAGGCATTAGACTTTCTGATACAACTGAAGATGAGTGGTTATTGTCAGAAGAGGGCTTGGGTTGGAATTCCGTTCACTATCTTGTTGCCATGCCTGAGTTGCAAGGCATTAGCCAAGCCATGGTAATCGCTGCCATGAGTAAGTCCACAATGGATACGTTGACCGGTGCTGAGATGACATTGACTTTGCCAATTGATAAACAAGTGGCGTTGATGACGCAGCGGGCTAATCGCTGGTTAGTATTGCAGCAGAAAAAAAATAAAGACAAAAAAATAGCGATTATTTATTATAACCACCCTCCAGGTAGACATAATATCGGCGCTGATAATTTGAATGTGCCTGAATCATTATTCGATATGCTATTAGCGTTAAAAGCAGCAGGTTACCAAACGGGCGAGTTACCTAGATCATCTGAAGCATTACTGGATATGCTACAAGAAAAAGGCGTTAATTTACCTGAAGATGGCCCCGCTTTAAAAGCGATGTCGTCTAAAGTTCAGTTAGTGAGTACGGCTGAATACTTGAAATGGTTTGCTGATTTTCCCGAAGGTGTTCAACAAGAAATGGTCAATGGGCCATTAGGTTACCTGCATATTATGTTGCAGCGTGCGGTTAATTTAGAAGATAAAACCATTGGTCAACATCTAATGGAGCGGGTGATTAAGGATCTGCATCATGCTTTAGACGGTGTAGAACATCCTGCTCGTAATCGTGCCTTGAATTTGCTTGAACAATTAGAAGTTATGTATTCAGATCCGACGAAGGTTGACTGGGACAAAGCTAAAGTCTTGGTTGATGCTATTGCTAATCAGGGGATAGAAGGTATTCGAGGCTGGGGGCCAGCACCAGGTTATGTAATGGTGCATGATGATCAACTTGTTTTACCGGGCATGCAATTTGGTAATGTATTTATCGGTCCACAACCGCCACGTGGTTGGGAAATAAATGAAGAGCTGTTACATGCTAATTTATCTTTTCCTCCACCTCATCAATATGTGGCTTTTTATCAATGGTTACGTAAAGGGTTTAAGGCCGATGCCTTAATTCATTTAGGCCGTCATTCAACCTATGAGTTCTTACCGCGCCATCGAGTGGGGATGAGTGATGAAGATTATCCATCGGTGGTATTAGGGGATTTGCCGAGTATTTACCCTTATATTGTTGATGGCGTTGGTGAAGGTATTCAAGCTAAACGTCGTGGTTTGGCAGTAATGATCGATCATCTGACACCGCCATTGGAAAGTACGGCACTTTACGATGATTTGTTATCACTACGGCAGGTGGTAGAAAGCTTTGAAGCGGCACCTGTTAATGCCAAGGCTATTCGCCATCGTGCCATTGATGAAATTAAGAAACTAGTCGCAGATCTTAATCTTCAAGACGAACTGCAAACGAGTATGGCGAGTGAACTCGCGGTTCGAGGTATTACCGATTTTTATCAAGTTGATGATGCGTTATTAGTGCATGAAGTAGGGCATTATTTAACGAAATTACAAGAAGACTTTATGCCATTAGGTTTACATGTTTTTGGTCGTGATTGGTCGGCTGATGCTATTGCAATCATGGTGAAATCAATGAGTCAGAATCAGACATTAGATAAGCGTTGGTATCAATTGTTGGCCACGTCACCCAAAGCAGAAATGGAGGCTTTATTAGGCGCGCTTAATGGACAATATGTTGATGTAGGTAAAGGAAACGATCCGATTCGTACACCTGAAGTATTGCCTACAGGCCGAAACTTTTATGCCATGGATAGTAGTTTAATTCCATCACGTTTAGGTTATAACGTGGGTATTGAGTTAGCCAGCAAAGCCCGTATTGAAGCGAGTTTAGAATCAAGTCAGAACAACTCATTGTCTAAACCAATCAGTGAAGCGTTACAAGGATCGGATGCGATTGTGCTGTGGGCATCGGATGTGGTGCGAGATGAAGGCGCCATGATTGCGTTTGGCTTTGATATGTTAGGTGTCAAACCAGTTTGGAATAGTCGCGGAATATTTAAAGGCCTAGAACGGTTTGATGTGAGTCAATTTCCAGATCAAAATGCACAAGGAAAACTTATTTCGCGTGTCAGGCATGATGCTTTATTTACGACGTCGGGCTTATTTCGCGATTTGTATGGTGCCCAACTTGTTTGGTTAGAACGCGCTGTATTATTAGCATTGGATGGATCATCTGATTTAATTCGTCAACAATATCCTGCATTAACCTATGCTTTAAATAGTGCTTTGAAGCCCTTAGCAGGTATCACTGATCCAGGTACTGAATCATTAGCCGTAAATCGTGTTGCGGCACGTTGGGTGAAAGATGCAAGCGCCGCTCTAAATGCAGGTATGAATGCAGAGCAGGCTGGTCGTGAAGCTAGTTACCGTATTTTTGGTACGACGCCGGGTACGTACGGCGCGGGTGTAAACCGCTTAGTAGAACGTTCTGGTGCGTGGCAAGATAGAAGTCAACTGGCTCAGACATATATTAGCCGGATGGGTCATGCCTATGGGAATGGCGTACAGGGCGAGCCTAATCAGAATTTATTTAAACAACGATTAGCAACGGTTGATAATACATATTTGGGTCGTGCCAGTAATTTATATGGTTTGCTTGATAATAATGATTCGTTTGATTATTTGGGCGGCTTAAGTTTAGCGGTTGAAACGGTACAAGATGGAGTCGTACCGAATAACTTCATCCTATCGTATGCCGATAGTAATAATATGAAAATTGAACCATTAGACATTGCCTTATTATCAGAATTACGAGGACGTTATCTTAATCCTCAATGGCTTGAACCTTTGATGGATGAGGGCTACGCCGGTGCAAGAACAATGGGCAGCGAATTCTTAGAGTACTTATGGGGCTGGCAAGTCACTAATCCAGGTGTGGTAAAAAGTTGGGTGTGGGATGAGGTTAAAGCCGTTTATATTGATGATAAATTGGAGCTTGGCTTAGATACCTTCTTACAAGAAGGCCACAATGTGCATGTAAAAAGTAATATGTTGGCAGTGATGTTGGTCGCGGCACAAAAAGGCTTCTGGGATGCTGATGAGGAAGAGATTAAGCAACTAGCCGAGGCGTTCACAGCATTAGTGCTCGAGCATGGCTTACCGGGCAGTGGCCATACTAACCCCGATAATCCAATTTACCCTTGGTTAGCAACTTATGTTGATGATGCGTCATATCAGACGTTAGCAGCATTATTGCAAGCAACAAAAATAAGCTCAGAAGTGGTAACTTCGCCATCGACTATTGTTGAAATTAACCTAAAAGAACAACAAGTGGAGGCTAAACCTCAACAACAAGCAGAGGATAAAACACACCAAGAGACTAAAACCGATTATAAATCAGATTATATTTTATTATTTGCAGCCATTTTATTGCTTATTATTGGTGGTTTTCGAGGCCTAGCGATGCCGAAAAGCGATGTCCAAAAAAGGAGACGTTAGTCTATGTTAAGTTCAGTATCTATTGGGGTTATGCATGGCCTTGTCGGTTATTTATTGGAACCGGTTATTTATTTATTACTATTTTTTTCAGCTATTGCACTGTTAGATGTGGGTATTGCACTTTCGGAACGATATCGAGCGATTCCATTATGGATTAAACGTGGTGATGTTGAAGGCTTAGAAAATCTGGCAACACGCCGTATTGAACGTAGTGATTTTTTAGCACGTATTGCCCCAATGTTAGGCTTGATGGGGACATTGATACCCTTAGGTCCAGGCCTTTCAGCATTAGGAACGGGCGAATTAAGTATTTTAACAACGGCCATGAGTGTTGCTTTTGATACCACCGTATTAGGGTTATTTATTGGGATAGTAGGTTTTGTACTTGGGCGTATTCGTCGCCGATGGTATGACACTGCTTTAACAACGATGGAGCAGCAGTTAGGCGCAGGAGATTAAGATGGCTAGATCATGGCAAAAGAACCGGTTTAGTGCAGAAAGCGAAGAGCCATTAGGGCCGATGGCTAATTTTCTTGACCTTATGTTGGTATTTGCGTGTGGGTTGATTGCAGCGTTGATTGCGATGAGTGACCAATTACAAGATCATTTTCAACAACCATCAAATCAGGCACGTTACTCAGAAAAAGAAATTATTGAAACAGGAAAGGAGATACCTGAATCACCGCTAGGTCGCCAAGGTGGAGCGGAAGGCTTTGAAGCAGTGGGTCAGGTTTTTCGTGATCCTAAAACGGGAAAGTTAATCTTAATCGGAGATTAATGGCAGGGTAACAAATGGGTTACGCTTTAACTTTCCAGCGAATATCTTCACCTGCACGCATAGGGATTAATGTATCGTCTTCAAAGTTTAAAGATCTAGGCACGCTCCATGATTCTTTTACTAGTGTAATGCTGCTTGTGTTTCTAGGTAAACCGTAGAAGTCCGCACCATAGTAGCTGGCGAAGGCTTCTAATTTGTCCAGCGCATTCGCCGCTTCAAATGCTTCGGCATACAATTCAATGGCTGCATGACTACTATAAATACCGGCGCAACCACAGGCGTTTTCTTTGACATCTTTTGCATGAGGCGCGCTGTCAGTACCAAGGAAAAATTTGGGATTACCACTCGTTGCTGCTTTGATAAGCGCTTGTTGATGGGTATTGCGTTTTAATACTGGCAAGCAATAATTATGCGGATGTATACCACCGACGAATAGATCATTACGATTGAGTAATAAATGGTGTGGCGTGATCGTTGCCGCAATATAGGCATCACTAGTCAACACAAAATCGACCGCATCAGCAGTAGTAATATGTTCTAAGATGATTTTTAATGTTGGATATTCTTGATGTAATGGTCGTAAAATCTGTTCAATAAAAACTTTTTCGCGATCAAAAATATCTATCTCTGGGCTTGTCACTTCGCCATGTACGAGTAGGGGAATTTGCAAACGTTGCATTGCATTAAGTGCTGCTGCACATAGCTTAAGGTCTGTTACACCGGCCGCTGAATTGGTCGTGGCACCCGCTGGATATAGCTTAAAAGCATGTATGATGCCACTGTCGTAGGCGCGTTGAACTTCATCTTCAGAAGTATTGTCTGTCAGATATAAGGTCATCAATGGCATGAAGCCATTACCAGCAGGAAGGGCATCTAAAATGCGGTCACGATATTCAACTGCTAGCGCCGTTGTGGTTACAGGTGGCCGTAAATTTGGCATAACGATGGCGCGGCGAAAATAACGTGCGGTATCAGGAACCGTTCGTTTTAATGCCGCATTATCGCGCAAGTGGAGATGCCAGTCGTCTGGTTGGGTGAGCGTTAACTGTGTGATGTGTGATTTAGTCATAGAGGCGAATTATGCCATAGCTATAGAATCAACGGATATTAATACTTATAAAACCACGTAAAGTAAATGGCTTTACCCGCGGTTTTTCTTGACCTAAAGTGGCATTCCAAGTACATTTACACGTTTTATATTTTTGTTAATATTAATCGTTACGGCGACTCAAAGGGGAACACGTGGAATTAAGCGGTGCTGAGATTCTGGTTCGTAGTTTAAAAGACGAAGGTGTTGAATTTTTGTTTGGTTATCCTGGTGGTTCAGTGCTTCATATTTATGATGCACTTTACCGACAAGATGACGTAAAACATATTCTAGTACGCCACGAACAAGCTGCAACACATGCGGCTGATGGTTATGCGCGCGCGACAGGTAAACCAGGTGTTGTCTTAGTTACGTCTGGACCAGGCGCAACGAATGCGGTAACGGGTATTGCCACTGCTTATATGGATTCTATCCCTATGGTCGTTATCACGGGTCAAGTTCCATCTGCAGTGATAGGTAGTGATGCTTTTCAAGAAGTCGATGCGGTAGGTATTACCCGCCCATGTGTAAAACATAACTTTTTGGTTAAAGATGTTACAAAATTAGCTGAAACTATCAAAAAAGCATTTTATGTTGCAACTACAGGACGTCCTGGACCTGTCGTAATTGATGTGCCTAAAGATATGACCGATCCAGCCATTAAAATACCTTATCACTATCCAGATAAAGTAACGATGCGCTCGTATCAACCAACCGTTAAAGGTCATTCTGGTCAAATTAAACGTGCGGTTGATTTATTATTAACCGCTAAAAAGCCAATGATTTATTCAGGGGGCGGCGTTGTTCTGGGTAATGCTTCAGAAGAGTTACGCACGTTTGTGCGTCATCTTGGTTATCCAATAACCCAAACCTTAATGGGCTTGGGTGCTTTTCCGGCGAGTGATCCACAAAATCTTGGTATGTTAGGCATGCACGGTACATATGAAGCTAATATGGCAATGCATGACTGTGACGTGTTGATTGCTATTGGAGCACGGTTTGATGATCGTGTTACGGGTAAGATTGCTGAATTTTGTCCTGATGCACAAATTATTCATATTGATATTGATCCATCTTCAATTTCAAAAACGATCACGGTTGATATTCCGATTGTGGGTAATGTTTCTGGTGTCTTACAAGAGATGAACCATCTCTTGGTAACCGGTAAAAAAGAACCTAAGAAAAAAGCACTAGCCGAATGGTGGAAAACAATTAACGCTTGGCGCGCTACCAACTGTATGAATTTTGACCGTAATAGCGAGCATATAAAACCACAACATGCCGTTGAATTATTGCATGAGATCACAAAAGGCGATGCTTATATCACCTCGGACGTGGGTCAGCATCAAATGTGGGCTGCCCAGTATTATGGTTTTGAAAAACCTAATCGTTGGATAAATTCTGGTGGTCTTGGTACGATGGGCTTTGGTTTACCTGCTGCAATGGGCGTTCAACTTGCTTATCCTGATGCTACTGTTGCTTGTGTAACGGGTGAGGGTAGTATTCAAATGTGTATTCAGGAATTATCTACCTGTTTACAATATGGCTTACCCATAAAAATCATCGCTTTAAATAATCGTTATTTAGGTATGGTTCGTCAATGGCAGGAGTTCTTCTATGACAACCGCTATTCGTCTTCTTACATGGAATCATTACCTGATTTCGTGAAATTGGCAGAAAGTTATGGTCATGTTGGTATTCGTGTTGAACGACCAGAAGATCTTAAACCGGCGATGGAAAGAGCCTTTGCAATGAAAGATAGATTGGTTTTCTTGGATATTGTTACTGATCAAACTGAAAATGTTTATCCAATGATTCGAGCCGGTATGGCACATAACGAAATGCATTTATCGCCACATGGCGGTCAGTCGCCACAAGACCCAGAAAGGGAGCTGTCATAATGCGCCATATTATTTCAATTTTAATTGAAAACGAAGCTGGGGCACTATCTCGAGTAGCAGGTTTATTCTCAGCACGTGCTTATAATATAGAATCATTAACGGTTGCACCGACAGAAGATCCAACCTTGTCACGAATGACAATTGTGACGGATGGTACTGATCGTATTGTTGAACAAATAACCAAACAACTCAATAAGTTAATTGATGTTGTTAAGTTATTGGATTTGTCGGAAGGCCCGCATATAGAACGTGAAATGATGCTGATTAAAGTTAAAGCAGCAACAATGGCACAACGAGAAGATGTTAAACGTTTGTCTGATATTTTTCGTGGCAATATTATTGATGTCACACCAGCAACGTTCACCATTGAACTGACTGGATCGGGTCAAAAAATAGATTCTTTTATTGAAGCATTGGCTGAACATAAGATTATTGAAACTGTACGGTCCGGCGTGTCGGGAATTGCACGCGGCGAGAAAAGCTTGCAGGTATAATCTGCAACATCTAATTAAATTTTAAAGTATTTAAGGAATCAAATAATGAGTTTGAACATGTATTACGATAAAGATTGTGACTTATCTCTTATCAAAAAGATGAAAGTTACGATTGTGGGTTATGGTTCACAAGGTCATGCACATGCCTGTAACTTGAAAGATTCTGGTGTTGATGTAACCGTCGCACTTCGTCCAGGTTCATCTTCTATCGCTAAAGCTGAAGCTCATGGTTTAAAAGTTACTGATACACCAACTGCTGTTGCAAACGCAGATTTGGTTATGATCTTAACGCCTGATGAGTTCCAGTCACAATTATATAAAGAAGAAATTGAACCAAACTTGAAACAAGGTGCTGTTTTAGCCTTTGCTCATGGGTTTGCTATTATTTATAAACAAGTGCTTCCACGTGCTGATTTAGACGTTATCATGATCGCACCTAAAGCACCGGGTCATACAGTACGTAGCGAATTTGTTCGTGGCGGCGGTATTCCTGATTTGATTGCTATTGAACAAGATGCTTCAGGTAAAGCAAAAGCAATCGCTTTATCCTATGCTTCTGGTATTGGTGGTGGCCGTACAGGTATCATCGAAACAACATTCCGTGATGAAACTGAAACTGACTTATTCGGCGAACAAGCAGTATTATGTGGTGGTGCAGTTGAATTAGTAAAAGCAGGTTTTGAAACATTGACTGAAGCGGGTTATGCACCTGAAATGGCATATTTCGAATGTTTGCATGAATTAAAATTGATAGTAGATCTTATGTATGAAGGCGGTATCGCTAACATGAACTACTCAATTTCTAACAATGCTGAATACGGCGAATATGTTACGGGTCCTAAAATCATCAACGAAGAAAGCCGTTGGGCAATGCGTGAAGCATTGAAAAATATCCAAGAAGGTAAATACGCAAAACAATTTATCCTTGAAGGTCAAACTGGTTACCCAGAAATGACTTCAATGCGCCACATTAACGCAGAACATCCAATTGAAGTAACGGGTGCTAAATTACGTGCATTGATGCCTTGGATTCAAAAGATTGTTGATAAAGATAAAAACTAATCATTAGTAATTTGATTTATGAACGGGGGGCTGATGTGAAAATATCAGCCCCCCGTTTTGATCAATAATATTACAATTCGATATGCTATTTAAAGCGACTAAATTGCTTTTCTAATACGGCACCGTAAAATGAATTTTGGCGTTGAGAATTTGTTCTATTTGGTGAGGAAGTAGTCTCAGTTTTCGGATCACGTTTCATGTGCGCTTCTTGTATTGCTAGTGCTGCTCCAGAGAGTGAATTATATTTTTCGCTTTCGTGTGTATGCATTTTAGCTGGCTTCATGTTCGTTTGGGGTGGGGCGTGTTTCGCATTTATTTCGAGTGCAGCCTCAGATAATGAGTTAGTTGCTGGTTGAATAACGGGTTTTGCCCACGCAACATTGGATAACATAAAAGTGGAAAGTAAGATGATAGATATGTTTTTCATTTGTTATATGCCTTTAACTATAAATAAAGTAAGAAAAATTAACGTCTGTATAATTAAAAGACTAGATGAAAGCCAAAAAGTTACAAAAGGCTGATGTAAAAATATTAGCCCCCGTTTTTCTTTCTACGTTAAGCTGAACGTATTATTCGTAAACAAACATTGATGAGTATAAAGATGGATACAGAAAAACAACAACGCCGTGGCATTTATTTATTACCAAACCTATTTACAACTGCGGGCTTATTTGCAGGATTTTACGCCATAGTTGCCGCTATTCGTGGTGACTTTGAATCGGCAGCGATTGCTATTTTCATTGCCATGATAATGGATGGTCTTGACGGTCGCATAGCTCGCATGACAAATACTCAAAGTGATTTTGGTGCTGAGTTCGACAGCCTTGCTGATATGGTTTCTTTTGGTTTAGCACCCGCCTTAGTTATCTTCCAATGGTCATTATTAGATATGGGTAAATTTGGCTGGATGGTCGCTTTTATTTATGCAGCTTGTGGCGCCTTACGACTAGCCCGATTTAATACCCAACTAGGTATTGCTGATAAACGCTATTTTCAAGGCTTACCTAGTCCTGCCGCCGCAGCATGTTTAGCTGGATTTGTCTGGGCAGGAACAAGCAATGACCTCGATCCTGCATTAATGACGGCTATTGCCTTACCACTAACCTTTGTGGCGGGTATTTTAATGGTCAGTACGGTAAGGTATTCAAGCTTCAAAGAACTCGATTTGCATGACAAAGTACCTTTCGTTGTTATGTTGGTACTGGTATTAATATTTGCTTTCGTCGCTATTGATCCGCCGCTGATCTTATTTGGTGGTTTTACCTTATATGCTTTATCAGGACCGGTGTTGACTTTACTTAAACTGCGTCAGCATCGTGCGGAACGCCAGCAGGATAAATAACACGATGTTGACGATTGTTTGTTCAGTCATCAACTTATTTAACGTACTTTAATTTAATCGAACACCAATAGGGTTTAGTTTGCTGTTGGTGTGTCGATATTTTTTTCAGCAAGAATTTCCATTATCAGAATATCGCATGATCCGCAGCCAGTGCCTGCTCCTGTAGCAGATGCAATTTTCTCAAAACTGTCTTTACCATCGTCAATTAACTGATGGATTTTGGTTTTTGTGGTGCCACTACAGTCACAAATTATTTCTTCAGATATGTCAGTCATAGATTATTTTATTGTACATCGATGTTGAGTTTAAACGTATAAGATAGCTGAAATGATAACACTTTATAGTATCGAATAATTTATCAAACGATGCTCATCGAATGCATTAACAGTAGAGACTGTCAGCAAATATTTCGAAAATCTTGATGGCAATATATTAAATATCTACCGACACCTAGCGAGGAATAATGCAGGGAATCATTTTGGCTATTGCAGCCTATAGTATCTGGGGGATTTTCCCTCTTTTTTTCAGTTATCTGAGTGATATTTCTCCGATAGAAGTAGTGACGCACCGTATTATATGGTCATTAGTTGCTACGCTACTTTTGGGCTTATTATTAAGACGCTGGGGAAAATTATATAGTGCATTAGAAGATAAAAAACTCATCGCATGGTTGGGATTATCTGCACTGCTAATCGGCATCAACTGGATGACCTATATTTGGGCTGTGGCTAATCATCGTGTATTAGAATCCAGCTTGGGCTATTTTATGACGCCCGTTGTCAGTTTAATGTTGGCGAGGCTTTTCTTTAAAGAACGCCTTCATCCGTTGCAAGCATGGGCGGGGATTTTAGCGACAGTAGCCATTATTTGGGAATTTATTAGTCTGGGTACAATTCCTTGGATCAGCCTTGTTCTGGCTATTGCATTTGCTTTTTATGGTGTGGTTAGAAAACATTGCAAAATAGATGGTATCAGTGGGTTGACGATAGAAATGTTCTGGCTCCTGCCTTTTGGATTGAGCTGGATTGCATGGCAAGTTTTTGATCAGCATAATGTTCTTGCTTTTGGTGGTAGCCAAACGATGACGATCCTGTTGATTAGCTCTGGCTTTCTGACAGCCTTGCCGTTGGTTTTATTTGCTATGGCAGCACGCCGCATTGACTTGTCTGTCGTCGGTTTTATTATGTATATCAATCCTTCGATACAGTTCTTAATTGCAGTATTCGTGCTTAATGAATCCTATCCACCTCAAAGAATGGTCACGTTTGGTATTATCTGGTTTGCCTTATTATTATTTGTGATGGGTTTATGGAAAATGCGTAAAGATCATTAGGACTCAATTTCCTGCCTGTAATTTATCAATACATTCTGTGGCGAAATAACCAGCCTGCGAAACTCAATGAAAGAGTGGCAATGATCGCCATGGGCCAATATTGATTAAATAAAACGGCATAACTATCACCTTCGAGAAATACACCGCGGACAATAATTAGAAAATAACGCAAAGGATCTAATAAGGTTAAATATTGTAATAGTTCTGGCATATTGGCTATTGGCGTTGAAAAACCCGATAAAATAACGGCGGGTACTAAAAACATAAAAGCACCTAAAATGGCTTGTTGTTGTGTAACGGCAATGGCCGAAATCATTAAACCAACGCCAGTGGCAGAAAGAATGAACAAAATAAGCCCTAAATAAAGCGCACCAAGATCACCGCGTAACGGGATATCAAAAAATAGCACAGCCAGTATGATGATGATTGAAGCTTCAAATAAACCAATGACAATACCGGGGATAGCTTTACCAATTAATATTTCATAAGGATGAAGTGGCGTCACCAGTAATTGATCAAATGTGCCTGCCTCACGTTCGCGGGCAACCGATAAGGCCGTGACCAATAAAGTCACCACTAAGGTTAATAAACCGACAATGCCCGGAATAATAAACCATTGGGAACGCAGGTTTTCATTATGCCAATTACGAATTTCCAGCGTTACTTTAGGGACTGTTTTCCCCTGCTTTTTTAACCAAGTTTGATTAAAATCAAGCAAGATAGTTTGCAGATAATTCATGGCAATCATCGCGGTATTTGAATTTCTGCCATCAAAAACAGCCTGTACCGAAACCTGTTGACCTCGTAATAAGCCTGCACTGAAATTTGGGTCGATAGTGAGTACTAATAGGGCATCTCTATTATTAATTAAAGGTGATACTTCACCATCATCGCTGATATATTGAATTATTTTAAAATTAGGTGAACCTTCAAATTTACTGATCAAGTCTCGTGAAACCTGACCTTTATCCTGATTATAAATGGCAATAGGCACATGGTTAAGATCATAGGTGGCAGCAAAACCAAATACAATCAATTGCATAATCGGTGGGCCAATTATGACTAGTCGACTACGTTTATCACGTAATAGCGCTAAAAACTCTTTAATAGCCAGTGCAATAATATGTCCCATAAATCGTTAATCCAATCGTTTATATGATTTATGCCAAACAATGGCAGCGAAGAATATGAGCATAATAAATAATGCCGCTAGATTGCTTAAGATGACCGGCCATACATCACCAGCAAGAAATAACGTTTGTAAAATGGCGACAAAATAACGAGCAGGAACAAGATGTGTGAGTAATTGGATCGGCGCAGGCATTGAATTAATATCAAATAAGAAACCGGATAAAATGAAAGCGGGTAAAAAGGTTACTAATAAGGCGATTTGTCCTGCAACAAATTGATTTTTCGAAACGATTGAGATTAATAAACCAATTAGTAATGCCACCAACATAAACAGTGCTGAACTCAGGGTTAATAGCCAGAACGAACCGAGCAATGGTACATCGAATTGCCAAACAGCAATGGCAACGCTAAAAAACATTCCTCCCATGCCCAAAATAAAATAGGGTATCAGCTTACCGGCCAGCATTTCACTCATGCGAAGAGGGGTAACCATTAAAGCTTCCATCGTTCCGCGCTCCCATTCGCGAGCAACCACCATGGCGGTCAATAATGAGCCGATTAAGGTCATAATAATCGCAATCAGTCCGGGCACTAAAAACAAGCGACTTGATAAAGCGGCATTAAACCAAACGCGTTGCTCGACGACAATGGGCATAGGCAGTTCACGACCCTGAATTTCTGCATAGCGACTTAACCACGCGAGCCACGTACCTTGAATATATCCACGAGTAATATTGGCTTGATTAGAATCAACGCCATTTATAAGCAGTGAAATAGGTGCTTGTTGACCTGCAAGTAATTGTCTGGTGAAATTAGTGCGTAACCAAATTATGCCATCAATCTTGTGTTCATTTAGAGCCTGCTGAGCAGGTTGAATAGTGTCAAACTGAATAGGTTTAAAAAATTCAGAGCGTTTAAATGAGCCTGCAAGAGAATCAGTGGTGAGATCGGGTTGTTCAATGACGATGCCAATAGGAATATGTTTAGCATCGAGCGATACGCCATAACCAAATAAAAATAACAAAGCCAGTGGCATTACAAAGGCTATCGCAATGCTGGAAGGATCACGAATGATTTGCCATATTTCTTTACGGATTAAACCAAATAATCGCATGAATGCTGGATGATTGGCCCATTTCATGCGTTTTGCTTCTGTTCAATAAGATGAATAAAAGCATCTTCCATACTCGGTTTAAGATTATCGGATGTACTGGCTTGAAGTCTTAATTCTAAGGGTGTTCCTGCTGCTAAAATTTCACCACCTTCCATAATAACGAGCCGGTCACAATAGTTAGCTTCTTCCATAAAATGCGTAGTCACTAGAATGGTGACGCCATTTTCAGCCAACATGTTAGTACGATCCCAAAATTCACGTCGAGCAAGTGGATCAACCCCAGAAGTAGGTTCATCAAGAAATAAAATATCGGGTTCGTGCATCAGTGCAGTAGCAAAGGATAGGCGCTGTTTGAAGCCCAGAGGGAGTTCGCCTGCATTATTATTACGATAGGGTTCTAATTCAAATGTAGTCAGTGCCCATTCAATGCGTTGCTTTTGTTGTTGACGTCGTAAGCCATAAGCACTGGAAAAAAACTGTAGATTTTGTTGGACAGATAAGTGGCTATAAAGGGAAAATTTTTGGGCCATATAACCAATACGTCCTCGTGCACTTGCCGATGCGGTACGCAGATCTTTACCCGCTATGGCTAGATGTCCACTGCTGACAGGGAGCAGGCCACACAACATGCGAAAGGTAGTCGATTTACCTGCACCATTGGCACCCAATAGCCCAAATATTTCGCCGCGTTTGACGTTAAAACTAATATTGTTTACGGCGATAAACTTGCCAAATTGCCGACTAAGATTTTCCACTTGAATAACATTATCAATACGATTAAGTTCTGTTTTAAGTGTCGGTGATGTTTGTTGTTGGCTGTGTACGGGTTTTGTTTTTAACATCGCCACAAAAGCATCTTCGAAATGAGGTGTGACAGGGGTAATAGTAACATTACGGTGATTGGGCAAAATAATGTCGGCCTGTGGCGTAGTGGCCGTTGTCATGACCACGCGCACTGTTTCGCTTTCTACTAAGGCATCTAATATGCCTGGTGCTTGGCTAATTTCTTCCTGTAAAGCACGATAACGCTGTTCTGGCACAGTAATTTGAAAAACACGACCCGTAACATCGTCACTAAATTTCTGAGGTTTATCTTGTTTTATTAACTTGCCTTCATGGAGTAAAATGACCTCGTCACAGCGTTCGGCCTCATCTAAATATGCCGTAGATAATAAAACGGTCATCGCAGATTGCTGTACCTGCTGATAGATGATTTCCCACAACTCGCGGCGAGAAACCGGATCAACACCGACCGTAGCCTCATCAAGTAATAATAATTGCGGTGATTTTATTAAGGTGCAAGCAAGACCTAACTTTTGTTTCATACCCCCAGACAGTTGGCCAGCCAACCGTGTAGTAAAAGGGCTTAACCCTGTCATGTGCATAAGTTCTGCAAACCGCTGTTGCCGAACATTTTTGGCCACATTTTGCAGATTGGCATACAGATCTAAATTTTCTTGAACCGTTAAGTCTTCATAAAGTCCAAACCGTTGTGGCATATAACCAATAAGAGATTGAACTTGAAGAGGTGATGTTAATGCATTGATTCCCAAGACATTAATCTGACCTTTATCTGTCAACAGTAAACCCGCAATCAGACGAATTAATGTTGTTTTACCAGCGCCATCTGGCCCAATAATACCCGTTACTTGTCCCGACTTTATGGAGAAGCTAACATCGCTTAATGCCTGTGTTATACGGCCATTACTTTGAAAACTCTTGTTAACATGAGTAAGGGAAAGGGCTATTATCGGCGTAGCCACTAGATGTTATTGACACATTGAAGTTGATGTTATTGCTCGTTCGGATGCTCGCTTAATGGTGTCAATCTCGACCGTTACTGGCATGCCAAGACGCAACTCATCTTGTGGGTTACAGGCAAAAATTTTGACTGAATAGACTAATCGAGTCCGTAATTCTTCGGTTTGAACGACTTTAGGTGTGAACTCAGCCGTGGGGGAAATATAACCCACCCAACCCATATAGGTTTTATCTGGAAAGCTATCGGTAAAAATTTTAGCGGGACTACCCAGCGTGATCTTACCTAAGGCTGGCTCAGGCAGGTAGGCTCGGACCCACACTGGATTGACAAATGCTAAGGTCATCACGGGTGTTTGCGGGAAGGCCATATCACCAGGTTCAAGTATACGATTTCTAATAATACCGTTGTCAGGAGCATAAAGATTGGCATCATCTAATCGTTGCGTTGCCAATTGCAGCGTCGCTTGACTGTTGGTGACCACCGCTTTGGCAATCGCAATATCCTCAATACGAGGCCCCGCTACTAATAAAATAAGGGCTTGTCGTATTGCTTCTGTTTCTGCTTGAGCTGAATCTGCCAAAGCCTTTGCTTTTTCAAGTTCATCAGGTGAAATTAATTTCTTATTGAGCAGTGGCTTTAAACGTTCGTAAGTATCAACAGCACCTTTTGCTCGAGCTTTAGCGGCATTAAACTCGGCTCTTGCCTTGTTTATTTCTTCTATTCGATTACCCGCTTCTAGTTTGGCAAGCATTTGTTGATTCGTTAGCAACTGAGCTTGAGCTTGTAATAGCTGAGCCTCAAGTACCTGCGTATGAAGAGTCGCTAGTAATTGTCCCTTGATTACGTGGTCACCTTCTTGCACAAATAATTCATTAATATGCTCACTACTATTAAAAGAAAGCTGTGCTTCACGAATATCAACATTACCATAGAGGGTTATTTTACTATCATCAACATTGACTTTCTGCTGGAGCAACATATAACTTACTACTGCAATAGCAATAAGCACGAAAGGGATAAAGATGACTTTTTTGGTCATGATGTTTTTTCACTTTTCCAGTAATTATGAGGAGCGACTATACACTAAATTTTTTGTAACTCTTTGGCTAATAATCCAGCTAAGGCCACAGAATTAGTGACGTGAGGGATGGAATCACAACTCCATATGTTTGCAACATTAGCAGCTTGTAATGCGGACATGGCATCATCAACAAACAGGGCATGAGTAACTAATATTGAAATGGATGCGGGCGAAAATTCTGCTAGTAACTTCACTACTGCTAAGAGAGTTTTACCCGTACTTGCCACGTCATCAACGATAACTATATGGCGATCTTTATAATCAGCTGAAGGTAATACAACGGAAACCTCTTTATCCCCGAAGCGTTTTTTGGATGCAATACGGTAGTCCATTTGATAATGTTCAGCAATTTTAGCAACCCATTGCTCTGATTCGCCATCGGGGCCAATCAAGAAAGGTCGTTCTATATGAGCTTCAATAAATTCAGCCATAGGTTCAGTTGCCGTGACATTAACTGCGCGCTTTACAGGTATGGCTTGAGATAGTTTATGTACGCGGTGTAAATGGGCATCAACCGTTAATACATTGTCGAAATAATGAGCTAATAATTCACCAATAACAGTCTGGCTTATCACTTGACCGGTATGAAACGCCTTATCTTGTCGCATGTAACACATATATGGAGCGACTAAAGTAATTGTTTTTACCGCTTGCTTTCGAGCACTGGCGGCGACCATTAATACCTCGATGAGTTTTTCATTTGGACTATTAAGGCTTCGACATAAAATAATATGGTCTGGTAATTTTTCTGGCAATATTATCTGACTTTCACCATCAGGAAAATAATGGATTTTCACTTCTGAATAGGCGAAGTTGCAAGCTTTAGCAAGCTGTAATGCCTGCTGAGCATAATCAGGAAAACCGAGTATTAAGCTTTCATTATTCATCGTGATCTTCATCCTCCCTTTTAATGGTGTAACAAGGATATTTCTGCTCTGCGGTGATAGCAAAGTTAAAGTCGGCATTAAACTCGGCATAAATGGTAAATAAAGGCTCACCTTTAGCTATTTTATCACCGACCTTTTTATGAATATATACCCCCGCACCTTTATCTAATGGTGCACCGGCAAGCCTAGCAATAGAAGCAATTTTTAAGTTATCAATAGCTTGGATGACACCGGATGATTTCGCTAAAATATCTTGCTGTAATATGCCAAGCGTCATGGGGTCAGGATTACGGCCTTGCATATCAATAATGGCATTCATCTTTGATAGAGCACGCCCAGATTCAAGTATGTCACAAGCAATCACGTAACCTTGACCACCTCGAACATCAGGATCAAACTCAATGATACGTCCCGCGAGTTTTAATGCTTTTTCACGCAGATCTAATGGCGCTTCTGGATCGTTCTCTAATACTTTCATAACATCCATTGTTTCTAAGACGGGGCCGATACCATTTCCTATTGGTTGGCTGCCGTCAGTTAGGACGACCTCAACATGCAGTCCCATTTTATCACCAACATATTCAAAAATTTTCCGTAACTTTAGGGCTTCAGAAGAATTACGTACTTTTGCCGTGTCGCCTACAGGAATATCTATTATTAGATGCGTTGCGCCAGCAGCCACTTTTTTAGAGAGAATAGAAGCCACCATTTGACCAGAAGAATCCATTGATAGCGGTCGCTCTACCGCGATGAGAATATCATCTGCTGGTGCTAATTTTGCAGTGCCACCCCATACTAAAAAAGCGCGCTCTTGCTGTAAAATATCCCGTAATTTTTGTTGAGGGAGATCGACGCAGGCTAGCACTTCCATAGTATCTGCTGTTCCTGCGGGAGAGGTAATAGCCCGACTGGATGTTTTGGGCATCAACATGCCATGAGCCGCAACGATAGGCACAATTAACATCGTTGTACGATTGCCTGGAATTCCGCCAATGCAATGTTTATCAGAGACTAAATTCTCTCCCCAACTTAAGCGTTCTCCAGTATCCACCATGGCACGCGTCAGGCTGACAACTTCTTCTCGTTCCATACCTGTTTCGGCACAACCAACCAGAAAAGCGGCTATTTCAATTTTTGAATAGCGATTATGAACGATATCTTGAATAATTTTTAAATAGTCATCATAACTAAGACGTTCGCCAGCGATTTTTAGGTGAACAGCTTTGATGGAAGAGGGAGGTGAGGCATGGCTAATAAATACTTCTGTACCATCCGGCATGCCAAGTTGGTGATAAACTTGTTCGCTCAAGCCCAATTGATCGGTAGCAGTGATTGATTCGTCATCAACGATGTTCAGAACGGCTATAACTGGCGAACCATTACCAACTTTATGAATTTCAATTTTACTTAAGGCCTGAAAACCTTCTGTCCGATAAAGAGGACAGTCACGATGTAAATAAGCCACATTTTCCTTGTAGGTATCAATGCCTACTCGACGAAGTTTTAACGAAGGTAAAGTGGCTGGTTTTTGGCTCATTATTTTGTTCACCGTTTAAAATAGCTTGTTTAATATTATCTATATATAAAGGTTAGTCCCCATCCATTGTGTAGGTCAATATTATTTCTGGTGTATTATTTTAGCTATAGGTTCTTAAGAACACGTTAGAATGTAAGTGATTTTCATGTTCAACTTTTAGGATATATATGCCCCAAGATGATTCTGTACCTGATCTTATTTTACTCACGGATGCTGATTTACGCCGTCACGTTAGATTATTCGGTGTGTTATTGGGCGAGGTTATTAAAAGTCATTGCCCAAACGAGGTTTTTGAAACAGTAGAGTTATTACGTAAAGGTTATATCAGCCTGCGTAAGAATGATGATCCAGAACTAAGAACGCAACTAATGAGCCATATTGCGCTCTTAGACGAAGCGCAGTTAACGGATGTTATTCGCGCTTTTAACTTGTATTTTAGCCTAGTTAATACAGCAGAAGAAGCACATCAACATCATAATCGAATGATTCAATTACGAAACGATGACCAGCTGTGGCGCGGTTCATTTAATGACACGATAGAACAGTTTAAAGACGAAGGGGTGACGTTACCTCAATTACAAGAATTGTTAGATAAGCTGAACTATACTCCCGTGTTCACCGCTCACCCAACAGAATCCAAACGCCGTGCGGTGATGGAAGGTTTGCGTCGTATATTTGTATTGGATGAACAGCTGGTTAAATTGCCACTCACTCGCTACGATAAAAGGCAGTTACGAGCAAAGCTAAAAACACAAATCCAGATTTTGTGGGCAACGGATGAAGTTCGGGCGATCAAGCCTAGCGTACGAGATGAAGTGAAAAATGGTTTATTTTACTTTAATATCAGTCTGTTTGATGCTGTGCCAAAGACATACCGCAACATGGAACTCTCTGTTAAACGATTGTATGGCAATGAGTTAGAACAAGGACATACCATTAATGTGCCTAACTTCCTGACATTCGGTTCTTGGATTGGTGGCGATAGAGATGGCAATCCATTTGTTACTGCCGATACCACCGAAATGGCGGTAAGATTACAAAAACGCACCGTGTTACGTCGTTATTTAGATGATATTACTCAGCTTAGTCATATCCTTACGCACTCCACACCTTTAAGTAAAATCAGTACTGCACTAGCGGATAATATTGCGAGTGATGAAAAGGCCTATATGGCCGCCTTTGGTGTCAAACCACAACGTTTTATCACTGAACCTTATCGACGAAAGCTTTATATGATGCGTTATCGCTTGGAAGATAATTTGCGTGTCAGCCAAAAATATTTCACGCCTGATAATAGTCCTGCGCCCTACGGTGTCTTTTATAAGTCAGAAGATGAGCTTATGGCTGATTTACGAGTAATTCAGGATTCTTTGGTGACGAATGGTGATGCCGATATTGCTAATGGAGAGTTGCTTGATCTCATTCGTTTGGTAGGCACTTTTGGTTTCTACTTGTTTCAACTTGACCTTCGTCAAGAGTCTACTCGCCACACCGAAACAATGGGCGAGTTGCTTCAACAGCTTGGGCTGTCGAGTAATTACACGCAACAAGATGAATCTGAACGATTTTCATTATTAAGCCAATTATTGGCAGAACAAACATTGCCAGCAATAAGTGGCACCTTTGATTTAACCGATAATACGGCTGAAACGATAGCGGTATTTATGTTGATGAACCGTCTGCGTACTGAAATTAGTGACAAGGTGTTTGGCAGTTACGTTATTTCAATGACACATCATGCCAGTCATATATTGGAAGTATTATTACTAGCTCGTTTTGCAGGCCTATGTGGTTATGATGATAATAATCAATGGTTCTGTCATATTAAGGTCGCGCCATTATTTGAAACAATTGGTGATTTATCACGTATTGAACACGTTATGGACACTTTGTTGGAGAGTAGTATTTATCGCGGCCTGTTAAGCGCTTCAGGTAACCTGCAAGAAGTCATGCTGGGTTACTCTGACTCATGTAAAGATGGCGGGATTTTAGCGTCAGGTTGGAGCTTGTATAAGGCCCAACGAATCGTTTCGAAACTGACTACACAACGTAACATTCAATGTCGTATGTTCCATGGTCGAGGCGGTACAGTCGGACGTGGTGGTGGCCCAACACATGAAGCTATTTTATCGCAGCCTTCAGGTACTGTTCACGGCCAAATTAAATTCACTGAGCAAGGCGAAGTGTTGTCACATAAATACGGCAATATCGAAACGGCAGCATATGAATTAGGTATGGGTGTATCAGGCCTGATGAAAGCAAGTCGAGCTTTTATAAGCGAAGCGCAAAGAGTAAAAGAAGAAAATGCGGTTGATTGCCATCTAATTATGGAGCACTTAGTTGAGGTGGGTGAAAAACATTACCGACAATTGACTGAGCAAACACCAGGATTTCTTGATTATTTTTATGAGGCTTGTCCTGTAACTGAAATAGGCATGATGAATATAGGTTCACGACCATCGCATCGTAAAAAAGGTGATCGTTCTAAAAATTCAGTTAGAGCAATAGGTTGGGTGTTTTCTTGGGCACAATCTAGACAAACAATACCGGGGTGGTATGGTATTGGTAGTGCATTAGAATCATGGTGTGCCGACCGACCAGAGCGCTTATTAGAGCTACAACAAATGTATCAGCGCTGGCCATTTTTCCGGGCATTGTTGAGCAATACTGAAATGGGCCTATCGAAGGCGGATATGGGAATAGCTCGGGAATATGCTCAACTGTGCTTAGATTCAGAGTCTGCTCAGAAAGTATTTAGTACTATTTCAGCTGAATATCATCGCACGCGGAGTTGGATTTTCACGGTGATGAATACCGCCAGTTTGATTGAGGACAATCCCGCTCTTGCATTATCTTTAAGTCGCCGTAAACCTTATTTGGATCCACTTAACCATATCCAAATTGTATTATTAAAACGTTATCGTAACGGTGAGATCACTGACACCGAACGCGATCGGTGGCGTGATCCTTTATTACGGACTATCAGTGCGCTTTCAACGGGGCTGCGTAATACGGGTTAGTCGATACTCTTCTGAATCAGTCTGAATAGGTTGTCATAAAAGTTGGACTAAAATTTCCATTTGTAACTTAACTAGCTACTTACTGGGAATTTTAGTCCGTATATATGCATGAATTACAAAGAATTCAATTCCTCCCCTAACAATAAGTTATATTTCTATTTGAAAACAGTGCTTTCATAAATAACACAGGGGAGTAAGCCATGGCCTTTTTTGTTCTAAATTACTCAGAATTAAGAGGGTAGCCAGTAGAGAAAGTAATTTATTAGTACAAAGCTACTTTTTAAAAATTGAGATTTTACATGTTAAATTTTGAAACATACGCACCGATCAATGTACCTCTAAACTGGCAATCAGAATTAATAACAGACAATGAACAACGTTATTCTTTATTGCAAAAATATTTATCATCAATAAGTGGTCTTAAAATACAAGCTAATGATTGGCCAATGGGGTATGGCTCGTTAGAGTACGATAATTTACCGGTGCTATATCAAGCTGCAGCTATTATAGAAATCCAAGGATTAATAACTGAGCAAGATGTCAGTCACGCCAAATTGTACGTCTATGATAATTGTCTAGCGGTATTAAATTTAGGGCTCATAGTTGATGCTGATATTACAAATATAGATGACTTGGCCATTTCAAAACGAGTTGAAGATCTTTCTAAGCAATATTTAGCACCGCTATTGAAACAACTTTATCTATTAAAAACTGAATTCCCTCTGATGACACCTCGGGACTATAAATTTTTTTACAATGACAAAGATGAGTTAACTAATGCTAAGCCCTTGTGGGTTGCAAGAATGCTGACACAAGAAAAAGGTCTCTCTTCTGAGCATTATATCGATTGGCTCAAAAATGTTGATTCAAAGACTGATTTCCTGCAACTTGGTTCAGGGAATTCACTGCTAACTGAAGCGCAATATTTTTCAGACGTACACCGTGTTATGATTATGTCGCAATTTCACAGCGCTTTGATGAACCGAATTGAAAGTTTATTAAAAGAGAATTTAAAAACTTTTAACAGCAACTACCGTAACAAAAAGAAATCTTCATCATTAAGTACTTCTGTGACCGAGCAGCAATACCGTAACGACCATATCGAATATATTAATATTCAGGTCTCAGCGGCTTCGAATGGTGTCCAAGGAAAACGTCGAGAACTACTACAACAATTTAATCTCTCTTGGGGCTTTTCTGAACAGCGCGAACGGGTTAGCCAATTAATTCAACTGACTCAAGCCAGAATAGATCGTTCGTTGCAAGACAAGTTACGCCAACAAAACAGAGGCATACAGACCCTGCTTGCCTTTCTAGGCTCACTCGGGCTCATCAGTCTAGTTGTTGATCTAATTAGTATAAAGAATGAAGTGACTAATGAGGATACGATAGGCTTATTTGATCTGATTAATATCATGTCAGCCGAAAATTTTCTTAGCGTAACGTTTATAATAGTGATTCTATTTACATTATATGTTTATAAAAATCATGAGTAAGCGAATCCGTTTCACAATTATATTCTCCGCACCTGACTTTCCTTATCAGCTAGCTCTAGATTATCTTACCCCTAAGTTAGGCCAATTATTTGCTGGTGCTTGTTGTCAATCGATTAATGGTATTTGGTCAGAGGATGGTGAGCATGATAAGCAGCAATATCAAATTGGCAAGCAAGAAAAAGGAATGAAAATTCACTTATCAGTTAATCCGGACAAACAAGATCAAGCCAAGCAACAGATCAAACAAATACTGCAAGCATTGAAAGAAGAATTGAACCTATCTATTTACTGGGTGCACCTTGAGCAAGAGGAAGTAGTTTCTCATCATTTTCGACTGTTATAGTGACTAATAACGACAAAGATAAAAGGTCAATACTACGTAATAAGCTTACGGTTATTACATTATCTATAAACAACCTTAAGCACATCACAAGGAATTACAATGCCTGAAGATTTACATCTAAAAATTCGTAACCTAGAACCAAGTGATTACCCACAATTAAAAGTATTGATGGATCGCGTGTACGATGATATCGGTGGTGCATGGCCTGAACACACCATTTTGAAATTGATGGTGGATTTGCCTGAAGGCCAAATTTGCCTAGTAGATCATGACAGGATAATCGGGGTAGCGCTTTCTGTTCAGGTGGATTATCAGCGTTTTAGTAATCCTCATACTTATGATGATCTCATTAGTAAAACCAAAACAATTATCAATAATAAAAAGGGTGACGCATTATATGGTTTAGATGTCTTAATTCACCCTGATTATCGCGGTTTTAGATTGGGGCGACGTCTCTATGAAGCGCGTAAAGATTTGTGTCGACAACGTAATCTTCGAGCCATTTTAGCGGGTGGACGAATACCGAACTACTACAAACATTCCGATGAAATGTCGCCAAGTGAATATTTTGAAGCAGTAAAAAATAAACGTATTTACGATCCAATTTTAACCTTTCAATTATCAAATGACTTTCAAGTGACTCGGGTATTGAAAAAATACTTACCTGAAGATGAAAAATCGCAAGGTTTTGCGACCTTACTTGAATGGCGTAATATTTTTTATGAGCCGCAAAGCTCGGTCATTGAAACACGCAAACGCGATGTGCGAATTGGCGCTATTCAATGGCAAATGCGTGAGGTTGAATCAGTAGAAGAATTATTACAACAGGTTGAATACTTCATTGATGCTTTATCAGACTATCAAAGTGACTTTGCCTTATTTCCTGAATTTTTCAATGCACCCTTGATGGGATTAAGTCCTGATCAACGTAATCAGCGTGAAGCGATACGATTTTTAGCCAGTTTTACTGAACGTTTTAAAGTAGAAATGTCAAAAATGGCATTAAGTTACAACATTAATGTGATCACGGGTTCGATGCCTATTTTTGAAGATGATGTATTGTATAACGTCAGTTACCTCTGTCGACGAGACGGCACGGTTGAAATGCAAAAGAAAATTCACATTACACCCCATGAACGTCGCGATTGGATCATCGAGGGTGGGAATGACTTACGTGTTTTTGACACGGATGCAGGGCGGATTGGTATATTGATCTGTTATGACGTGGAATTCCCTGAGTTAGCCAGAACTATGGCTCTCCAAGACATGGATATTTTGTTTGTACCGTTTTGGACTGACACTAAAAACGGTTACCTACGCGTACGTCACTGTGCTCAAGCACGTGCTATCGAGAATGAATGTTATGTGGTTATCTGTGGTAGCTGTGGCAATTTACCACAAGTTGAAAACCTCGATATTCAATATTCTCAAGCGGCGGTCTTCTCACCTTCCGATTTTTCATATCCTCATGATGCCGTGATGGCTGAAACGACACCCAATACAGAAATGATCATGTTTTCTGATTTAGATCTCGATAAATTGACGTTCACTCGCAGTGAGGGATCAGTCAATAATCTTAAAGATCGTCGTACCGATCTGTATGATTTGGTCTGGAAGAAATAAAAAGGGAACAGATTTAGCTGCTGGACAACGAATATGGGTTAAATGATGACAAACTATAGGTCTAATCGTCCATCATTGTGTCGCTCAAACTGAGCCGCTACCCGTGAGCCTTAATTAAAAGACAGCCCTTTGTGGTTTCTCGGGGTTAACAAATAAGCGTATAATTTTTCAATAATATCCACACAATCTAAAGAAAATAAAATGGCAGATCATCTATCCCAAAAAGACTTCATCAATCAGCTTAAAGGCGTCGTGGGTGATCGTTATACGCTTACCGATAGTATGAAAATTCTACCTTACAGCCAAGGCTTTCGGTTAGGTGGCGGTGATGCTTTAGCAGTGATCAAGCCGGGAACATTGTTGGAAATATGGCAAGCATTACAATTGTGCTTGAAAGCTGACGCCGCAATTATTATGCAGGCTGCTAATACGGGGTTAACCGGTGGTTCGACTCCGGATGGTAATGAATATGATCGACCCATTGTCATCATTAATACGATGCGTCTTGAGCAAATTCACTTACTGGATGATGCACGTCAGATCATCGGCTTTCCAGGAAGTACTCTATTTGGTCTCGAAGAAACTTTAGCACCATATGGGCGTGAACCGCACTCAGTCATTGGTTCTTCTTGTATTGGTGCATCTATTGTTGGCGGTGTATGTAATAACTCAGGCGGGGCATTAGTTCAAAGAGGGCCTGCCTACACAGAATTATCCTTGTTTGCTCAAGTGCTTGAAAGTGGTGAACTCGAATTAGTTAATAACTTAGGCATAGATTTAGGTAATACACCTGAAGAAATCCTGACTAATTTAGAGAAACAACAATACAATGATACTGATAATTTATATCCCGAAAAACGGGCATCAGATAATGAGTATCACAAGCGAGTGCGAGAGATTGATGCAGATACACCTGCACGCTTTAATAACGATGGCCGTCGTTTGTATGAATCTGCCGGCTGTGCAGGAAAAATTGCTGTATTTGCCGTACGTTTAGATACCTATCCAATTATAAAGCAACAGGTATTCTACGTAGGCACAAATGATGCGAAGGTGTTGTCTATCATGCGCCGCGATATTTTATCTAGTTTTAAGACTTTGCCCGTGTCTGGTGAGTATATTCATCGTGACTGTTATGCAGTGAGTAAAAAGTACGGTAAAGATACATTTTTAGTGATTGATAAGTTAGGTTCAAAATACATCCCTAAAATGTTCAATTTAAAAAGAACCGTAGATCGCATTGCCAACAAAATAACATTTTTACCTAATAAAATGTCTGATCGCATCATGCAAGCGCTGAGCTATTTATGGCCAAATCACTTGCCAAAACGCATGGAAGAGTATCATCAACAATACCAACATCATTGGATTTTGGAGATGAGTGGTCAGGGAATTGAAGAAGCACGTACATACCTTAAAACCTTTTTTGATAAGCATGAAGGTGACTATTTTGAATGTACGCCACAAGAAGGCGAGAAAGCGATTTTACATCGCTTTGTCGCGGGCGGCGCAATTGGGCGTTATCACGTAATAAAGCGTAATGAAGTGGGTGCAATGATGACAGTTGATATCGCATTACGACGCAATGATGCTGAATGGTTTGAGCAACTGCCAGCAGAAATTGATGATTTAATTTTAGATAAATTCTACTACGGCCATTTATTCTGTCATGTTTTGCATCAGAATTATGTGTTGAAAAAAGGGGCGGATGCGAAGAAGCTAAAGCAACAAATTTTGACTTCGTTTGATGCTCGCGGTGCAGAGTATCCTGCAGAACATAATGTAGGTCATGAGTATATAGCCAAGCCAACGCTCAAGAATTTTTATCGTAAACTGGATCCAACCAACTCTTTTAATCCTGGCATTGGCAAGACCAGTAAATTAAAAAACTGGTCAGAGACGAATCTCCATCGCTAGCCTATAAAAAAGCCGCTGATTCTATGATGAAATGAATAAGCGGCTTTTTATTTTGTATTCAGTGAGCAAAACTAATTCAGTACAGAACGCGTAACCTAATCGTACCATCAACCGTATTTAAGATCTCAAGTGCTAACTCAGAATTAAACTCTGCGACATCTAAGATTAAATAACCAATCTCTTCACGTGTCATCATGTTTTGAGCCAATATATTGATTTTATGTTCGGCAAACAACAGGTTAATACTAGATAAAACACCTGGTTTATTATGATGGATATGCAGTATTCGATGTGTGTTATCTTGTTGCTGAACAGCGATACCTGGGAAGTTAACCGCAGAAACAGTGTTACCTCTATCTGCAAACTGTACAAACTTCTCAGCCACTTCCGAACCAATATTTACTTGTGCTTCAATAGTTGAACCGCCGACATGTGGCGTTAAAATCACATTCGGGAAACCACGAAGGGGGGAATCTAAAGGCTCGTGGTTTGATTTCGGCTCTGTTGGAAATACATCAATAGCAGCGCCTGCTAATTTTTTATCTTTAATCGCTGTTGCTAAGTCTTCAATGTTAACGCAACTACCTCTAGCAGCATTAATGAAAATAGCACCGTCTTTCATCTGGGCAAATTCTTTTCTGGTCATCATATTATGCGTAGAAGACAACTCAGGTACATGTAATGATACAACATCAGCTTGGTTTAACAAGTCTTGCATCGTAGCAACTTGATTAGCATTACCTAGAGGTAACTTGGTGATCACGTCATAATAAATAACATTCATACCTAAGCTTTCAGCTAACACTGATAGTTGCGAACCAATGTTACCGTAACCAACAATTCCTAGTGTTTTTCCTCGTGCTTCGTATGATGCTGTGGCGTTTTTAGGCCAGAGACCATTATGAACGCTGTGATTCTTTTCTGGTATACCACGTAGCAATAAAATAAGTTGACCAATGACCAGTTCTGCAACTGAACGGGTATTTGAATAAGGTGCATTAAAAACAGGAATACCTTTCATTTTAGCTGCATGTAGATCAACTTGATTGGTCCCAATACAAAAACAACCTATCCCCGCAAGACGGTCTGCGGCATCTATTACTTTCTGTGTTAGTTGTGTACGAGAACGTATACCAATAAAACGGACACCTTTAATTTTTTTGATTAAGGTCTCTTCATCAAGCGCATGTGAAATATATTCAATATCTGAGTAACCAGCATTTTCAAGGATCTTGATTGCACTTTTATCTACTCCTTCCAATAAAAGAAAGCGAGTATCTTGTTTTGTCGTAGGAACTAATCCCATTATTTATATACCTATAGTTAGGAGTGATGGGGAGGGAGGTGAAAGAGCAATTATAGCAGAAGAGAGCCAAGCGCTAGAATAAATACTGCCTTGCAGTTGCTTTTAAATTATATTCAGGCAATCTTCAATCAATAATGTTGGCGATGGTCTCATATCGTGCATGGTAACTGCAATAATTCACATGCTTTTATTTTGAAATAATCAATGAGGTTAGTGTCAATTGATTGCATTGATTTTCATTGTCGAGAGCCTACTGTACGTAAGCCTTAAATTATCCCGACTAGTTTGTGATAAATCTTATGCGTGCCATAGCGGATTTCATCTATGCAAAGCAGGTCTTGAAATGTATTGATGTTATACGAAGTATTCTGGATGTGCCGCTCAAATACTTTGCCACACAGGTAACCAATACAAGATTACGCGATAACTTGTGGCAAAAATATGTAGACATGAATATACAATAACCAAAAGTATTTGATAGAATAAAGCTGCCTGCGTTACAGAAAAGGACATTCTGATTTATTATGATTCAACACGTACCAATTATCATTTTTAAAGTAATAATAACAACTTGTGTGAATTGGTCTTAGGATATTCAACACAAACTATTGATGGGCGATTATAAATGTTTACTTTTTTAGCTAACATGGGTGATGTTACTCACGCTGTTCAACTGGCACTCACACCAGCATTTCTGTTGACAGGTATGGCTGGAATTTTAGGTGTCATGGCAAACAGGCTCGCTCGTATTATTGATCGTGGTCGCAATCTGACCGAAAATATCTCCGAAACTAAAGTGTTATCTGACCAGAACAAGTTTGAACTCGAATGTCTTGAACGTCGTCGTCATTCTGCTAGTGCTGCCATCTCCATGTGTGTGTGGTCTTGTTTACTGGTCTGTTCAGTGGTGTCTGTACTGTTTATTGAAGCCCTGCTTAATTTCAACTTGAAATGGCTGATTGGGGCATTATTTATGGCTTCCACGTTTGCCTTAGTCATTGGCCTTGCATTCTTTTTACATGAAGTGCAGCTTGCTACTCGCAGTATTCGCATTCTGACTCAGCCGATTCAATATAATAAAGACGCTTAACAAAATAGCTTTAACACTGCTAACTAAGCAGTTACATATCAGTTTAATTTATGAGTTTTATACTGGACCCAACATAGCACGAAATTATAGATCCGAATTTTAAATAAAATTGAGGTCTAAATGACATGAATACTTTAAGACAATTGTTGGCTGAAATAGATAATCATGGCTACAAGACTTATAAAAAACTTGTCGGTGATTTTCAGTTTCTTAACTTTTTATTACGAATTGATCATGTGCAAGGTGATCCCTTTGCAGATCTTTCACGTTGTCGAATATTTATTAAGGCGACCAAGACTAACATCCCTAGATCTTTATTTAATACACGCTCTCGCACGATTGCCTTAGAGGATTTTCTTGGACGAAGTTTTACTCAAGCCATTAAACAGGAAGTGCTAGCAGGACGGGGTGATGGAATGAGTGGTGAAATGACTATCACCTCGTATGGACAAGAGGTATTGGAACGCAATGCAGTGCTTGTTCAAAATGGTGATATTGAGCTTCGTATTCGAATAGGCTTACCTGCAGAAAAACGAAAAGTGAATGCTCAACAGGCAATAATTATGCTGTTTGAAGAACTACCAGCGGTGGTAGAAAAAGTTTTAAAAGTCTTACAGATAAACCTGATTAAGATTCAGCAACATGTTGATTCAGTAGAAGATCAACAGGCCTTACGCCAGCAATTACTGGAGCATAATTTAGTCGCCTTTATTGCTGATGGGTCATATCTACCACGACGTAGTGGTATTGATGACCGACCGCTGGATGGGGCCGTTTTATTTAAAGCTCCAGCTTCTTTGGCGGTGGAACTGACTCAACCGCACGATGGACTTATCCGTGGTTTAGGTATTCCTCAAGGGGTAACCTTAATTGTTGGTGGCGGTTTTCACGGTAAATCGACTTTATTACATGCCATAGAACGCGGTGTTTACGATCATATTCCTAATGATGGTAGAGAAAAAGTCGTGAGTATTGCTAATGCGGTTAAAATTCGTGCGGAAGATCGTCGAGCCATTACAAACGTTGATATCAGTCCCTTTATTGGGCAGTTACCGCAGGCTAAAAGTACCCGTCATTTTTCTACTCCAGACGCCAGTGGCAGTACCTCACAAGCAGCCAATATAATGGAAGCATTATCCATAGGTACACAGTTGTTACTTATTGATGAAGATACTTCGGCCACTAACTTTATGATTCGTGATGAGCGTATGCAGGCGCTCGTTTCTAAGGACAAGGAGCCCATTACACCATTAGTACATCGTATTCGAGATCTATACCAAGATAATGCTGTGTCGGTTACTTTAGTCATGGGCGGTTCAGGCGATTTTTTTGGACTAGCAGATACCGTAATCATGATGGACAATTACATGGCTAAGGATGTGACTATTCAGGCAAAAGCCTTGGCACATGATGTCATTCCTAAAGGTGTCAAATTTCAGAAGATAAAAGCAAGCAATATGCGAATACCTACGATGACCTGTTTGAGCCCAAAATATGATGAAAATAGAGATAAAATTCAAGCAATAGATACACGTATTTTACGATATGGTCAGCTTGAAATTGATGTTTCACAACTGGAACAGTTGGTTGATAAAGCTCAACTTACAACCATTGGTAATCTAATTCACTATTACTATCAACAGAATAGGCAGAATTATTTGAGTGATATAGATCTTGTCGTGGGTTTAAAAGACGCCTTCATTGATGTTGAACAATTAGGTTTGGATTGCCTAAGCTCCTATATTATAGGAACACTGGCTATGCCAAGACTCCATGAATTAGTGGCGACAGTGAATAGGATGCGAAATTTAGAGTTAACGAGTGTGCTTAAATAAATTATTCAAATAGTTCAGCAAGATAACTGACGTTGATGTATCTGCCTCTTAACTCAGAAGTTTTCGGTGGTATAACGGTAAGTACGAAGCTCCGATGGCCAAGAATGTTCTTCTAAGCCAGCCTTGATTTTTAAATGATGCACAAAGTCAGTTGGCTCAGGTAAAGATTCCCATACCGATGGTAAAAAAGTAGCGCGATGTATACCATCATCTAAGATAAGACCATCGATATTTGGACGCAGCTGCTTGAGTAATTCCACCTCTGATTGGCAATGTATGAGTTCAGGAGGACTAAGAATAGAAATGTGAATACTCAGATCGGCCAGTTCATCTTTAGTCAGCGGTGGAAAGCGGGTATCGGAAAAGGCAGCAGCATAGCTATTGTAAGTGATATCTTCAGCCAAAGATTTACGTGCTTCTAGCATACCAATACAACCGCGTAATTGACCGTGTTTTTGCAAGGTTACAAACGTCGCTCGCGGTACAGTAAGTTCTTCAGCTAAGGCGCTGTTATCAAGCGGTAATGGACACCCATATTTTAAGCCATATGCGATAGATTTTTTTGCCAGTTCAGTTAAAAATTGACGATGGTTATCGGTAAGCATTACGCCACCTCTTCAAATAAATACGCACCATAACCGACCACACTATCTTTGCTTCCCGCAGTATCACCTGAGTTTCTTAAATCAATCATATAGGGTTTAAGAGGGTGTTGATGAGCAAATTTTAATAAGCCCCGAATACCCACACAACCACAGGCATTATTGGAATGAACAGCACGAAAATCAAGATCAATAATATTTTGCGACGTTGACCAGTCTAACTGTTGTGCTGTTTGATAATCATGGTAATGACTAAGATCAGAACTGATAATAAAAAGGGTTTCAGGGCCACCCCAAAGTGCTGCAATGACTTTTTCAACGAGTTCAGGGCTAGCATCACCAGCTACAATAGGCACAATGGCAAACTCGTCCAATAACTGTTGCAAAAAGGGTAGTTGGACTTCTAAGCTATGCTCAGTAGCATGTGCCAAATCAAGTATTTGAACACCGGTAATATCCGTTAGTTTGGCCTGAGCGATTTTATCTATTGGAATCGTACCCAAGGGCGTTTCAAAATAATCAGCACTACTCAATGCCACACCATGAAAGCCGAGCCTATGAGAAGGCCCGATGATGATAACCCGTTTGATAATATGTCTAACAGAAGACAAATATTGATAAGCGTTGGCGGCAATAGGACCGGAATAAATATAGCCAGCATGCGGCACGATTAAAACTTTAGGAATATGTATTTCACGGGGTGGTGTTGCCTGCGCAAGATCATTATTCACCATTTCAGCCAGGACATTAGGTAAGCTTGGATAAAATAATCCTGCAACCGCTGTGGGTCTTGTATTTTGCATTACAAACCTCCAGTTATAACGTATAGCAGTTATGCTAATATTAGGATTGCTAATCCAAAATTACAAGTGCATCTTGAAATTTGCGAGGTGTGATGATGAATATCGATATAAATAACGAAACCTTTTCAGATGTGGTTTCCACCCACTACTGGCATCTACTTGATGATGGCCGAGTGCAATGTGATCTTTGTCCGCGCTTTTGTAAATTACATGTTGGTCAGCGTGGCCTATGTTTTGTGCGCGCTAATCAAGATGACCAAATTGTACTGACTACGTGGGGACGCTCCAGTGGTTTTGCGATTGATCCTATAGAAAAAAAACCATTAAATCATTTTTTACCCGGTACGCCAGTCTTATCGTTTGGCACCGCAGGGTGTAATCTTGCCTGTAAATTCTGTCAAAACTGGGATATTAGTAAATCAAGAAAAATGGACAGCTTGATGGCAAAAGCAACACCGGAGCTAATTGCTAAAACAGCCAAAGAATTAGCTTGTCGTAGTGTTGCCTATACTTATAACGACCCCGTTATTTTTCATGAGTATGCCATTGATGTTGCCCAAGCCTGCACCGAACTAGGTATTAAAAATGTGGCGGTAACAGCAGGGTATGTTTGCTGTGAACCGCGTGCAGAATTCTATCGCTACATGGATGCGGCTAATGTTGACTTGAAAGCCTTCACAGAAAGTTTCTATAAGAAAGTAACAGGTTCTCAATTGCAACCAGTACTAGAAACACTTGAATATATCAAACATGAAACGAATGTTTGGCTGGAGCTGACTACCTTACTAATTCCAGGAGAGAATGATTCTGAAGCGGAGATTCAAGCGATGACACATTGGGTCGTAGAGCATCTTGGACCAGATGTCCCAATGCATTTCACTCTTTTTCATCCTGATTGGAAAATGATGAATAAACCTTCAACACCCCGTGAAACGGTATTAAGAGCGAGACAGATTGCGATTGAAAATGGCGTGCATTATGCCTATGTTGGAAATATGCATGACAAACAGGGTGACAGCACATGGTGTCATCACTGTGGAGCTTTGTTAATTGGTCGTGATTGGTATAACTTAAGTGAATGGGGGCTGACTACGGAAGGTCACTGTGTTTCATGTGGGACTGTGTGTGCTGGGGTGTTTGAAGCATTTGCAGGGAATTGGGGAGCCAAGCGATTGGCTGTAAATTTATAAACTAGTTTTAGACTTATGCGAGTAAAAATATTATGTCAGATCCTTACCATATTGTATGCCCTCATTGTAGTTCAGTTAATCGAATACCTGTTCAGCGCCTTGGAGAAAGTCCAGTATGCGGAAAATGTAAACAGGGTTTGTTTATTGGACATCCAGCAGAATTAACAGAGAGTACATTTTTACGCCATATTAGTCGTAGTGATATTCCTGTTTTGGTCGATTTTTGGGCGCCGTGGTGCGGTCCTTGTAAAACAATGATCCCATTATTCAAACATGCAGCAGAGCAACTAGAGCCGCAGGTTAGGCTAGTTAAAGTCAATACTGAACAAGAGCAAGCCTTAGCTGAAAAATATAATATTCGCAGCATACCAACCCTAGCACTATTTAAAAACGGTGTGGAAATAGCACGACAATCTGGCGTTATGACTGCGGATGATCTTGTGCGATGGGTACGCTCGCGAATATAAAATTACATGCACTTACTATTGGTAACAGCCGAAGACTACATCTACACTTTGTGAAGCTAAAGGTAAAATAAGCAGCCATTAAGGAGTGGCATTGTGATTGCAACTTAGGAGCATTAATATATGGAAAATAGTGTTGATGAACATAGTGACAAAACTTATGCACGGCTTGTATTGATCGTCGGTATTTTTGACAACGAAGGTAAAGCTACTCGCGTTGTAGAAAAGTTACTTGAACAAGACTTTGCTGCTGATAGAATTTCGCTACTGCATAAAGCCAGTGGTCCGGGTGATGATATGCTGGGTTTAATTTATTCTAATAGCGAGGAACGCGTTAAAGTTTGGAGCAAACACGGCATAATTTGGGGCGCTTTATGGGGATTGTTAGCGGGTGCATCGGGTATGTTTATCTTTCCAAGTATTGGCGCATTACTTGCCGCAGGGCCTATTGTCGAAGCAATGGTTAGTGTTATAGCGGGTGCAACAATAGGCGGAGGAGCCATGGCAGGTGCCGCAGTATTGACGGAACTTGCCAGTGCATTACATAAAATGGGGATCCCCAAGACAGAACTTAAGATTATTCACCATGCTGTAGAACAAGGTAATTTTATAGTCATCTTACATTGTGCAAAAGAAGAGGCCGAGCACTATTCAATTTTGCTCCGGCATACAGAAGCGGATCCTGTCATCGCGATTCCAATTTTTATCTAAAGTCAGTATTAATCTTCATCGTTTTTTGTTTTCGTTATGCTTCTAGTAGATAATAAGTGAAGGTTAATTAGACTTGATACTCAATTAAAAGTCACTTCTTTACTATAGTTCACTATCGCGATTGATTAAACGCTAGAATGGGGCTATTCAACAATTATTAGGAATCTACCCCATGCCTGCAATTAGCGAGCTATTTTCGGTTATCTCATTGCCCGCTTTATTGAGCCAATTCCTATTGGTGGTGGCCTTAAGCTTCACTATTGGATTAGAGCTGCACAGTTATCGACGTGCTAATAATCAAGATTTAGGTTTTGGTACTACCCGAACGTTTACCTTGATAGGCGTGCTAGGTTATGTTTTATACGCCCTAGACCAACAACTTTTATTTTATGCTGCTGGATTTATCGCTTTAGTTGTCTTTCTTGCTGTTTATTATCATGGGCGTAGTGGTGAACGACTGTATTCGTTAATTAGCCCCATGTTGGCAATAGCGACCTATTTATTAGCCCCTATATTGGCTATATTTCCGGCATGGTTTAGTGTTTTGTTTGTGGTGACTTTGTTACTAATTCTCGGTGAAAAATCTGGTATTAGACGATTTTCTGATGCATTTCACAGTGCGGAAATGGTAACATTTTCTAAGTATTTGATTATGACGGGTGTCGTGTTGCCATTACTGCCTGATCAACAAGTTTACGCACCACACATCACCATTACGTATTACCAAATTTGGCTTTCATTGTTAGTTGTATCAAGTTTGTCTTACGTGAGCTATCTTGCTCAAACCTATGTTTTCAAAGAGAAAGGCCTTATATTTTCCGGGCTATTAGGTGGCTTATACTCTAGCACAGCAACCACCATCGTTTTGGCTAGACGTGCTCGAACTGCGGATCCTAGCCATCGTTTTTCTAATGCGATTATTCTCGCTACAGCAATGATGTATTTACGTTTACTCTTATTGATAACGTTTTTAGGTCATAGCACTGAGGCGGAACAATTATTATGGCCATTTTCTGTACTTATTATCAGTTCAGTGTTGGTGACGATTTATATTTCACGTCGGTATAAAAATGAGTCGATAGAAACAAAACAAATGATGATTCGTCATCCTTTGGAATTTCGTACCGCTATAGTTTTTGCCTTATTATTCGTTCTTTTTGCTGCGATAACACAGACAGTGTTGGCGCATTATGGCCAAAGTGGCTTAAGCGTTATGTCATTTATAGTCGGCTTAACAGATATCGATCCCTTCATTTTGTCATTGATGGCAGGTGATTTTCAGGTGACGAGTACACAAGTTATCGCGGCAATTATTATTGCAACGGCGAGTAATAATTTAATGAAAGCTAGTTATGCTATGGTTTTAGGACGTAATCAATATACTTATATTGCTGGTGCTTGGTTAATTATATTGGCGCTTATCTCATTTATTTATGCCTTATTAATACTTTAAATAAATCATGTATCCCCGTAGTGATCTTAAACTATTGATGAAAGTGTCTAACAAAATATCTTAAGAATAAAAGACTACGATCGCATTTATTCTGTAGCTTGTTGTTTTCTCTGAAGCCAGTGGTTCTTTAAGTTCTAGTTTCAATTTTTTATGTTTAGCCAAACTGTCTTTACTTTCAACGTCAAGGATGGCCAGGCATCGGTTAAAAGAGGTTCAAAATACGGCGTACTTTGATAGTGTTTTTGACCTATATTTTTGTAGCTCTAGAGTAGATCACTAAAGACCGGTGAATTATTTTTATGACTCATAAACGCAATAAGTTAGACTTTATTTTAGTATTTTTTAACATAAAAAAAGCCGTGATAGCAAAGCTAACACGGCTTTTTAATTGATATTGTACTTACTAATTTATACTGTTTTAGCTTTACGACGTAGACCCATAAAGCCTAATAATGCAGGAGCAAATAAGAATGCAGCCGCTGGAATAGGTACTGCAGATACTGAAACATTATCTAACATAATGCCGACGTTATCCCCACCTGCATGACTAAATGAAAGTTGATCGCCATCACTTACATTGACGAGTGAGACGAGTATAGTTTGCCATGCAGCAGTAGATGCTAAATTAAATAATTGACTATAATCACCAAAGGTAACGAGTAAGCTATCATTAGCGCCACTACGTTGATTGCCTGATAAATCGAATGAAAGTGAGTATTGACCGGCTGAGAAACCGTATGTACTTACTAGATCGCCCGCGTCGCCGGTTGAACCATCAAGGTCTATACATGTACCACTACCACCACTACATGTAAGACCAAAATCGGGTTGTACAACGGCATCTACAGTACCATTTTCAACGTCCCAATTAGCAAGGCTGGATGAAGGTATATTCAATACTGAACTAGTGATACTATCGAAGTTATCGTTTAATGAGGTTAATGTTACTACTGAAGCACTTACGCTAAAGCTTGCTACAAGAAGAGTTGATGCTAATAATATTTTTTTCATTATAAATCCTTTCAAAATAAATCAATTTGATTTAAGTATTGTCACAAATCAATAAAATTGTGATCTAGTTCACATTTATACAGTGTTTTCATTCATATGTGAACTGGATCACGTAAATTGATTTTAATCTAAAGGATTGCGATTGAAAGTAAAGGTTAATTTTGGCTCGTACTAGAAGGCGAGAGATCATTTCAAAAACTTTGCTTATTAAGAATATTTAACAAGACTAAATTACTCGAGCCGACACTTTTTTCTACTTTTATTCTTTGCGAGTGAATTTAATAATATGACGTCGATCGCGTTTATTGGGCCGACCTTTGTCATGCCTGAAGCCTAGAGGTTGATCTTTAAGCTCTTGTTTCAATTTTTCACGTTTGGCTAAACTATCATCACTTTCAACGTAAAGTAGCTGAGCTTCGGGAGCAGGGCGTCGTTGTTTGGCAACACCTAATATGGTGATTACATGTTCATATGGCGGTTTTGATATAGTGAGTACATCATCTTGTTTAACGGTTCGGCTGGGTTTGGCCCGATGCTTGTTAAGATGAACCTTACCACCATTAATTGCTTCAACGGCAAGGCCGCGGGTTTTATAAAACCGTGCAGCCCATAACCATTTGTCTAGTCTTTGGCTGTTATCCTCAGCTTCAGGCTGTTTTGCCATTAAGTATTCCTATGAAACCTATTATTTGCATTCATTGATTATTTTCTAGCAAAATTGGGTGAAGGTATATTACTGCCAATCACCCAATTTTGTAGAAGTTAGTATGCTTAAATCATTTATTCAATAGCCACACTATAATCTAATGAAATGGCAAAAGCTAAGAAACAAGCCTAAATTTAGCACAATTATGGCTATTTAGGCTTTACCTTGTAATTGTGGCAATATTGACTCATTTTCTAAGGTTGAAGTGTCTTGAGTAATTTCTTCACCTTTTGCAATGGTTCTTAATAATCGACGCATAATTTTACCCGAGCGAGTTTTAGGTAAATTGTCGGAATAACGAATTTCATCTGGTTTAGCAATAGCACCAATTTGTTCGCCTACCCAGGCACGCAGTTCCTTCGTCAGTGCTTTATCAATACCGCCGATAGGTCGGTCGCCATTTAACACCACAAAAGCGACAACGGCTTCGCCTTTTATCTCATGAGGTTTACCCACGACAGCAGCTTCGGCAACACTTGGATGAGCAACCAATGCTGATTCAATTTCCATCGTACCAAGACGATGACCAGAAACATTTAAAACATCATCGATCCGGCCCATGATCCAAAAATAACCATCCTCATCAAGGCGAGCGCTATCACCCGCTAAGTAATATTTGCCATCAAAATAAGGCCAATAAGAATCTTTATAACGTTGATCATCACCCCAAACAGTTTGCACCATTGCTGGCCAAGGTTGGCGAATAACTAAGTAACCACCTTGATTGGCTTTAGTGATTTCTTCGCCTGCTTGATTAACCAGTGCCGCATCAATACCCGGTAACGCACGCGTACATGAGCCTGGTTTTGTGACGGTAACGCCTGGCACAGGTGCGATCATATGAGCGCCTGTTTCAGTTTGCCACCATGTATCAACAATCGGACATTTTTCTTTACCAATGACGGTGTGATACCACATCCAAGCTTGAGGATTTATAGGTTCACCTACGGTACCCAGTAAACGTAGTTTAGATAAATCATAACTATTAGGAAGGGCATCGCCAACTTTCATTAAGGCACGAATAGCTGTAGGGGCCGTATAGAAAATACTGACCTGGTGACGTTGACACATATCCCAAAAACGACCTGCATCTGGATAAGTAGGCACGCCTTCAAAGATAACCATTGTGGCACCCGTGGCTAATGGGCCATAAGCTACATAAGTATGGCCAGTGATCCAGCCGACATCGGCTGTACACCAAAAGACATCAGATTCTTGAATATCAAATACCCAACGCATTGTAGTGATAGCATTTAATAAATATCCACCTGTTGAATGTTGAATGCCTTTAGGTTTACCGGTAGATCCTGATGTGTAAAGGATAAACAAAGGGTGTGTAGAATCAACCCAAACAGGTTCACAATCAGCGCTTTGATCTTGTTCGGCATCTGACCACCAAATATCACGGTCAGCTTGCATGGTAATATCGTGACCAGTACGTTTGAATACAATTACTGTTTCAACACTGTCACAGCCGTTTTCTAGTGCGGTATCAGTCGTTTTTTTAAGTTGGATTATCTTGCCGCCGCGATGACCGCCATCAGCAGTGATAACGATTTTTGCGCCGGTATCTTCAATGCGATCTTTCAATGATGAAGCTGAAAAGCCGCCAAATACAACAGAGTGGATGGCACCAATACGGGCACAGGCTTGCATGGCAATAACTGCTTCAGCAATCATCGGCATATAAATAATGATCCGATCACCCTGAGTAATGCCTTGTGCTTTTAAGGCATTAGCAAAAGTACACACTCGGCTATGTAATTCATGATAGCTAATATGCTGTACATCGCCAGCATCACCCTCAAAAATAATAGCCGTTTTATCGCCATTTTTGGCAAGTTGACGGTCAAGACAATTGTATGAAGCATTCAACTTACCGCCAGGAAACCATCGGTAGAAAGGTGCATTCGATGAATCTAAGGTCGTTTCAAAAGGTGTTTGCCAATCAATCTCAGTTCGCGCTTGCTCGGCCCAAAAACTTTGATTATCGACTTGTGCACTTTTATATAAGGCATCTAATTTGTCAGTAGTCAGCGTCGTAGCTTTTATAAAGTCTGCACTCGGTGGAAATTGGCGATCTTCATGTAATGTTGATTCGATATTGTCTTCAGACATATTTTTTACCTTAATATCATATAAGAAAAAGCCATTTTTATAGCTATATTCCCCGTTAACAATGAGTCAGGGAATAAGATTTCTATAGGAATGTTCAAGCTAGAGTATAGCCCTGTATTTACCAGAAATAAAACAGAAAAATGCCCCCATAAGTTTCCTTATGGAGGCATGATGTTTTAATAACTTTTTTTAAAAGAAACCAAGTGGACTGGTGCTGTAGCTCACTAAAAGATTCTTAGTTTGTTGGTAATGATCAAGCATCATTTTGTGTGTTTCACGACCGATTCCTGATTTTTTATAGCCGCCAAAAGCAGCATGAGCAGGGTAAAGATGATAACAGTTAGTCCAAACACGACCTGCTTGAATACCACGACCCATGCGATAAGCACGGTTCATATCGCGAGTCCATAAGCCAGCACCTAAACCAAACTCAGTATCATTAGCCATCGCCAATGCTTCAGCTTCATCTTTAAATGTTGCCACAGATACGACTGGACCAAAAATTTCTTCTTGGAAAATACGCATATTATTGGTGCCTTTGAAAATGGTAGGCTCAATGTAATAACCTTTATCAAATTCTGTACCAACTTGAGCAATTTTACCGCCGATTAATAATTCAGCACCTTCTTCTTTACCAATTTCCATATAACTTAGAATTTTTTCGTACTGCTCTTGTGATGCTTGAGCGCCTACTTGAGTGTTGGTATCAAGCGGATTGCCACGAATAATTTTTTGAGCACGATCAATTACGATAGCAATGAATTCATCATAGATACTTTCTTGAATCAATGCGCGAGAAGGACAAGTACAAACCTCACCTTGGTTAAAGAAGGCAAGTACTGCACCTTCAGCACATTTGCTGATGTAATCATCTTCTTGTTGCATGATATCTTCGAAGAAGATGTTCGGGGATTTACCACCTAATTCAACCGTTGATGGGATAATATTTTCAGCCGCACATTTCAAAATGTGTGCACCAACTGGTGTCGAACCTGTAAAGGCGATTTTTTGAATACGGGGGCTAGATGCCAATGCTTGGCCAGCTTCTTTACCAAAACCGTTAACAATATTTAGTACGCCAGGTGGTAATAAATCACCAATTAGTTCCATCAGTTTCAAGATCGAATACGGTGTTTGTTCCGCAGGTTTTAAAACGATACAGTTACCTGTTACTAAGGCTGGTGCTATCTTCCATACACCCATTAATAAAGGAAAATTCCAAGGAATAATTTGTCCAACGACGCCTAGTGGTTCGTGGAATTGATAAGAAACGGTCGTTTCATCAATCTCGCCCATTGTGCCTTCTTGAGCACGGATACAACCGGCGTAATAACGAAAGTGATCGACACATAATGGTACATCGGCATTCAATGTTTCACGGACGGCTTTACCGTTGTCCCAAGTTTCAGCGACCGCGATCATTTCTAGATTTTGTTCCAAGCGGTCTGCGATTTTCAACAATATGTTTGCACGTGCAGTGATGGATGTTTTAGCCCAAGCATCTTTAGCTGCATGCGCAGCATCAAGTGCTAAGTTGATATCTTCTTCTGTCGAGCGAGGAATTTCACAAAACACTTCGCCGGTGACTGGACTAATATTATCAAAATATTGTCCTTTAACAGGCGCTACCCAACCGCCATTAATATAGTTGCCATAGCGTGCCTTATAGGTGGTTATCGCGCCTTCTGTGTTTGGATTTGCATAGATCATTTTTATACTCTCTCTGGTTTATTGTTGCTTAATTGTATTTATTGTTATTATAAGCTCAGCATAAATCTATAGAGTTCAATTTGCCTTGACTGAGAATCTCTATTGCTTGACTTACAATCCACATCGGTCACAAAATGTAGAATATGAATAAATTACTCACTAAGCAAGATACATCAATTTCGCAAACTTTAGCAAAAAAGAATAGCGGACAACGTCAATCCTTAGTCGAAAATAAAACCGCCTTTGCCGGACCTGAATCAGAGCTTAGTATTTACGATACTTATCGTGTTGCCTCTCGTGTAGGGTTAGGCTCGCAACAACTCTTGTACTGTGGCATGGTTAAGGGTAAAAAAATCATGTACGGCACTGGAAATGACCACGGCGAAATATTTTTGCCGCATGAATCATTTGTAATGCCACCAGGTGAGTTTGTCGAAATTGACTTTCCAGAAGCTAATGAAGAACAACCAACCACATGTTTAACTATTGAGTTTTCAAAAGAGCGTATTGAAACGATCTCTGAACGAATGCGGGACCTCACTACATTAGAATCACTTCAGCATGATTGGGAGTATCAACCTCATATCATTCATGCGCATCACACGACAGATACGCAACAATTATTAGAAAAGTTAGTGTGCTTATTTACTCAAAATCATCCAGATAAAGAAATGATGGTTGACTTAGGTGTTTCTGAACTTGTCATTAGACTGCTAAGACAGCAAGGTCGTGAAATACTGCTGAGTTACAGTCAGCAATCCCCTGACACTAGTGGCATTATTGCTGCAATTCATTTTCTGGAAAAAAACCTCACCATTCCATTGAATATTGATCAATTAAGCCGTCATGCTTGCATGAGTAGAAGTAAGCTTTATGTTGAATTCAAAAAACAATTGGGTTGTTCACCAGGCGAATTTCAACAACAACTTCGCATAAAAGCCTCAGCAGAAGCGATTGGCTCCGGCAAAACCGTGACCGAAGCTTGTTACGATGTGGGCTTTAATGATTTAAGTCATTTCAGTCGACGATTTACCCAGTTTTACGGTTGCTCTCCAACCGCTTATCGTCTGAAACACTTCGGTTAAAATCTAAATATTAGCCGTATTAATATTTTATATAAAGTTATCATCGTTAAATAATCATTATCCCAAAGTTGTTTGAGCGGGTAACATTTGACTAGTTGACGTTTTACTTTTTAGGTCCTTCAACGACTACAATGTCGACTTTGCGTTATTTTCTTTGTTTCACTTGATACAATGATTCTTCCACTATTTGACTGAATACATCTACAGAACAAATCATGACAATTGTTGCGCTAGTTTTGGTGATGAACACTTTTATCGATTCAGTTATCTTGCATCTAATTGGGGAATTCTTGGCGTAATGCACTGTATTTAGGTGCACTGTTGTCATAAATTGGCAAATTCAGTTTTATTCATACAGTAGTGACACCTAACTCGCATATCATTATGTAAAATGTTCATTAATTAAAGATAACGATGGTTACCCTTCGTTTGTTAGTCAGACTTACTTAGGGTTCATTGGTTTGCCAGACTACTGTTAGAATTAACATAAACTAACTTGATCTCTTAGCTGTCATTAGCCTCAACAGGTCGTTACAAATAATTAATCATGGCATCGCCTTAAAACTTCATATCGGAGAACAAAATGACGGAAGAAATCAGCCTTCTGGTTGAGCGTCTTAATGATGCCAGCGATGACGCACAAATGGCTGTTTTCGAAGAAGCCGTAATCGAGTTGGAAAGTAGTGAGTTGGCTTTTTTATTGGAGTCATTACCGCTATCTGAACGTCTTGATCGCTGGCAGCAAGTGCCTGAAGAAGACCGCGTTGATGTACTCGTTGCTATGCGTTCTGAGCCACGCCAAACTATTTTTGCCACGTTTGATGATGAACAATTACAAGCGTTATTAAGTAATTTACATGCGGAAGATTTAATTGAACTAGCTGAAACGCTACCTGATTCCGTGGTTGATACCGCTTTGCAAAGCATGGATACCATGCAGCGCCAGCACTATCAACGGTCAGCTCAATATGATGACTATCAAATCGGTCGTTATGTCGATCATGAATTAATTATTTTGCCAAAAACAGCACGTGTTCGTGATGCCATGCGTTTGATTAAAAAATCATTACCAGAATATACCGATAGTCTCTACCTTATTCAGCGTAATGGAGATTTTGCCGGTACTGTTGCGATTCAAAAACTCTACGCAGCATTACCAGAACAGCCACTAATGGAATTAAGTACTGAAGATCCCTTTACTATCGCTGCTGATATCCACCTTACTGATGCCACTGAAAAAGTCGAACATTCAGGACTCGCAGCCTTGCCAGTCATTGATGATAATAATAAATTATCAGGCCGAATTACCTTACGCCAAGCAATAGAGATTACCCGTGAAGATTATGAAAGCCAGTTAATGGCAACGGCAGGTTTGAATGAAGATGAAGATTTGTTTGCCCCAGTATTTCGTAGCTCAAAACGTCGTGCTACGTGGTTAGGTATTAATCTATTAACGGCCTTTCTTGCTTCGTGGGCAATTGGCTTATTTGAAGCGACATTACAAGAAGTGGTTGCCTTAGCGGTATTAATGCCAATTGTGGCTTCCATGGGGGGCATCGCAGGTAGTCAAACATTAACCTTAATTATCAGAGGTATCGCCTTAGGACAAATTTCCAAAGGTAATATGTCACCATTACTAATTAAAGAAGTCAGTGTCGGCGCCTTGAACGGTGTTTTATGGGCGATAGTGATTGGGGTTATTACGTCTTTTTGGTTTGATAGCGTCAACATAGGTTTGGTTATCGCTGCTGCCATTGTGCTCAATATAATCGCTGCGGCATTCTCTGGTGTATTGGTGCCGATTGTATTGGACAAATTGGACATAGATCCTGCCTTATCAGGTTCGGTTATTTTGACGACAGTCACTGATGTAGTTGGCTTTGTCGCCTTTTTAGGCTTAGGTACATTATTTTTAATGTGATATTGAATCATGGCGTCATATCGAGCATTTTATTAAGGTACTCAGCCAATAAGTTATCTTTATTTAGAATAAAGAAAAATACAATTGTAATCTAATTCTAAATGTTCGAACTAGGCACTTATGTCACTATATAATGGTCACAATTAGGTCGCTCGTTATTAGGTATAAGTATGAAAGGAACACTGTAATATATTTTTAACCCCATGATAAATACGCTTGTAATTACTCATAACTAAATTTGCGAGCTGAATAAATTATTAGCTTACAGCTATAATTTAACATTCGTATTTACTTTCAATGCGCACCTTTAATTTAGAGTGGCTGCTGGACAGTCTAAAAAGGATAGTAATTGTTTAAACTGCTTTTTATATCACTCAAATTATATGTCATAGCAATATTGCTGATCTTTACATCGGTAGCACAAGCTAATGACGTAAAAATTGAAGTGCAACTTTTAGGTGCTCCGGAAGGCAAAACTGAAACCTTATTAAGTGGTTTAAGTATTGTGCGACAACAAAATAGTGATCGATTGTCTTCGCGTCATATACAAAAACTTCACGAAGAAACTGAAGCTGAACTCACACAAATGTTACAAGTCTACGGCTACTATCATGTTCAAATTACCAGCAAGTTAGAACAGCTTAAAGAAGATAAATGGCAAGCAGATTACCAAATAGAATTAGGTGAGCAGGTCAAATTAGATCAGGTTTTGGTTACATTGGATGGCACAGCATCAGAGGATGTTGAATTCAAAAAATTCATCAAAACTTTTCCACTTAAACCCGCTGATGTCTTTAATCATGAAACCTACGAGTCAGCTAAAAAATCATTACTCCGAATCGGAGCTGAGCGCGGTTATTTTGATGGAGAATTGACGACACATAAAGTCGAAGTTAATAGTGAAGATAACACGGCAAGCATCTATTTAAATTATAGTTCTGGTGTTCGATATCACTTTTCTGCAGTTCAATTTCCACCAACCGTACTCACTAATGAATTATTATTGAGACTGACGCCTATTAAGGAAGATGAGCCCTATTTAGCGTCACAAGTATTGAAGTTGCGTAATAATTTAACGAATAGTGGTTATTTTGATGATGTTGCAGTCAGAACCTTAATTGATGAACGCCATGACGGTAAAGTGGCCTTAGACATTTCCTTTAAGCCTGATGCAAGACAACGTTACACCGCTGGTATCGGTTTTGGCACGGACAGTGGGCCGCGAATAGGCTTTGGCTGGGAAAATAGGTATATCAATAAACGCGGTCATCGCTTATCTGCAGACGCAAAGTTTTCTCAAGTCACCAACAGTGTTGCGATGGATTACAGAATGCCTTTTTGGAGTGAAACTATCTCCGATATTGGTTTTAATAGTGAATATAAGCAACAAGATACTGATACCAGTGAAAGCACTTCATTCGCTATCGGTAGCTATTATAAAACGAAACGATCGGGCTGGAATGAAACAGGGGCGCTTAAATTATTAAATGAAAACTACGATGTATCCGAAGATTCAGATACCTCGTTATTATTGATCCCTAGTATTTCTTGGGCCAGAATTTGGGCTGATGACACTATTTATACTAAGCAGGGTGGCAGACTATCTTTATCGTTATCTGGCGCGAGCGAAGCAATATTAGCTGATACGACATTTGGCCAAGCGGTGCTACGGGGAAAATATATTCATTCCTTCACCGAAAACGGTCGCTTCATAACCCGCGGAACACTTGGTATTACTGAGGTTACAGATTTTTCTAAGCTACCTAGTTCTTTACGTTTCTTTGCCGGTGGTGATAGTAGTATTCGTGGTTTTGATTTTGAATCTTTAGGTCCATTAGGTGATGATGGTGAAGTAGAAGGGGGACGTTACTTAGCCGTTGGCAGCGTCGAATATGAACAGATGATTGTGGGTAATTGGGGGGCCGCTATATTTAGTGATTTTGGTAATGCGTTAAATTCTTGGGATGACCCATTGGAATACAGTGTTGGTGTCGGTGTTCGTTGGCGTTCGCCCATTGGGTTGATCCGAATTGATGTCGCAGCAGGCTTATCAGCAGACAACAATCCTATTGGTTTTCATGTAGTCATTGGGCCAGATCTGTAATGCGTCGTATTTTAATTATTGTAACAAGTATTTTAATGGTGTTAGCTAGTTTTATCGCGTGGCTAGGACTGACCGAATCTGGCTTATCTTTTGCTATATCGCAAGCTGAACGATTTGTGCCCGAGTTAACTATTCAACAAACTACTGGCCGATTTTATGATGGTGCAGAGTTTGAACAAATAAATTATCAGATTGATGATAATAGTAGTTTGTCGATCAGCAGTTTGGTTCTCAGCTGGCAAACGATGCGTTTATTGTCTGGACAATTAGTAATAGATAAGTTGCTTATAGGAGATGTTGTTGTTCAAAAAGATTCAGCAAAAACCGATGAATCTTCTTCACCAATTGAATTACCGAGTATCAATATTCCGCTGGCTATATCTATAAGCAACCTGAGCGTTAACAGTCTTGTTTTGATTGATTTAAATCAAAATAAGGTTCAGTTAATCAGTGGTTTAAAGACTCAAATAACGCTTTGGGGCGATAAACTTAAAATTAAGTCTTTATCGATAAACTATGCTGATAATGTAAGCTTAGAACTAAGTGGTGCGGTAACACTTAGTAAACATTATAAAACAGATTTAGTTTATCAATGGACCGTAATTGATCCCAAATTTAAAACGATAAGTGCAGAAGGCAGTATTAAAGGTAATCTAGCCGAATTAAAGCTTGAACAACACTTACTTAAACCTGTGCAATCAACTCAGAAAGTTATCGTTTCAGATCTTCTGGATAAGCTTGTTTGGTCAGCGGATATACGTCTACCACAGCTCGTCATTGCTGATTTTTTCGTAGACCAAACGGGTGTAATTCACAACCTGACACTCAAGGCCAACGGTGATTTAACACATGCATATTTGTTACTTGATAACCAATTTAAGCAAACAGGTTTGCCCGATTTAAGTTTACATAGCCAAACCTCAACGACTGATTTTGATAACTGGCTTACTGACACCAATGTCAGCACGATAGATGGAGCGAAACTCTTCATAAGAGGCCAAGTAAACCAAGTGTCAACGACGCCTACTTTAGCGCTAACAGGACAGTGGCAGGATTTGGCCTGGCCGTTACTTGAGCCGAAAAAGGCTGTCACAAGTACTAAAGGTGATTTCACCGTGGATGGTGACTTTGAACATTATACTGTTTCAATGAGTGGTGAATTGGAAGCACAACAGCAACCATTTACAGTACAGGCAAATGCACAAGGAACGGCCGATCAAATTGATTTAAAACAGCTGTTGATCAATGGTTTTGGCGGTAAGATGAATATTGATGGGTGGTTCAATTGGCAGTCTGGACCTAGCTTTGAACTAGCGAGTAATTGGCAAGATATTGTTGTGCCACAAGTATTAAGTCCGGTGATGATTAGCAGTGAGACAGGTGATATTAATTTAACGGGCACCACAGAAAATTTTACTCTGACTTCAGCTATTGCACTATCAGTAGATGCTAAACCTGCCAGTATTACTATCAAAGGAACTGGCTCAGACAAAGGCTTCAAGCAATTGGTTTTAAATGCAAAAACAAGTGCAGGAAAAGTTGGGTTTGATGGTGAAGTATTTTGGCTTGATAAATTTAAAGTGAACGGTAAGGTTATTTTAAGCAAACTAAATCCTGATTTATTTGCCCCAGAGTGGACGGGAGATTTATCAGGTGGTTGGACAATTTTGGTTGATAACTTACATGATCAAATGGCAGATATTCGGATAGAAGCTTTAGATGTAAAAGGCAGTTTAAGAAAACGACCTTTACATTTACAAGGTGAGCTAACCTATATAAATAGCCAATTAAATATTCCAAATTTACGACTACTTTCTGGCAAATCAATTATCTCGGTCAATGGCCATTTGAAAGATAATTTAGCATTGAATTGGCAGTTAGACTCACCCGATTTAGCAGATTTTTACCCTGATCTGGGTGGACAACTTAAGGCGGTAGCAACGGTTACTGGCAAGCTAGATTCTCCTATCATTAAAGCTACGCTATCAGGACAAAAAATTGCCTATGCTGATCAGGTTTCGATAGCCAAGGCAGCGAGTGAATTTAATTTAGACATGAAAGGTCAAGTCAATGGAAAAGTTGTACTCACCGACATAAAAATGAATACATTACCAACACTTAATGCTGAATTGAATGTTGCTGGTAGTATGGATAATCATCAGCTTTCGTTTGATGTGACCGGTGAACAGATCAAGGCCTCGGGCAAGGTATCGGGGAAACTACTGGATAAAAACTGGCAGGGACAATTGACCAAACTGGAACTCAACCAAACTCAAGCAGGACAATGGCATTTAACCAAACAAGGTCGTATTAACTTAGCGGCTGATCAAGGCCTGATTGAGGAGCAATGTCTGCAATCAGATAAGGGGGGCATTTGTTTCCAAGCTAACTATTCACCAGGGGGATATTGGCAAGGTACAGGGCGGTTTAATAAGGTCTCGATGAGTTTATTACATGCTTTTTCATCAGCACTTAATCCTATCGATGGTCAAATACAAGGGCAATTTGAATTATCAGGTAATAATCTATACCCCACTAAAGGTCACGGCGAAATAAGCTTAGTTAATGCGAGTGTTTCAGTTGATGCTATTGGTCAAAAAGAAAAGAGAATAATCGCCTTTAAAACAGCTAAATTTGATTATCTGCTGTCGGATAAAAATACCACTGCGAATATATTCATTGTGCCTGACTTAAAAGGCGTATCACCATTGGAGGCTAAAATTGAGCTTCCTATTCTGGAAATGGTCATTAATGAGCCTAATAACGCAGCACTTAGGGGCTCTTTCAAAACTAAAGTTGATGATTTGTCGATATTTGACGATTTGAATCCTGAATACGACAACCTGAAAGGGCAATTAAACGTAGATATGTCGCTTACTGGAACCGTTAATGATCCTGCTCTCATCGGCAAAATCACATTGGATCAGTCGTCAGTGGAATTGCCTAGCTTAGGCTTAATCTTGACGGAAATGAAAGTCAATGCTCAAGGTAGTCTGGAAAAAGGTATTGAATTTTCTTATCAAGCTAAATCAGGCAAAGGGAATTTAGTGGGAGGCGGTCAATTTGTTGCTAAGGATGATACTTGGCAAATGGATGCTAACCTTAAAGCAAGTAATGCAGAATTAGTGAACTTGCCAGAAGCTTATATTATTGCTTCAACTGACTTAAACTTTTCAATGAATGCCAAGTCATCACAGATAAAGGGCTCTGTAACCGTCCCTGAAGCTGAGCTGGCACCATTACAGTTCAATATGCCTGTCACTCCTAGTAAAGATGTCATCGTGCTAAGCAACACAGTACCAGAGCTTGAAAAGAAGCCTTTCCCAACCCTCCTGGATGTTAATGTTGTCTTAGGTGATAAAGTGAAAATTGCTGCGGTTGGCTTTAATAGCCGTTTAACAGGGCAATTACGGGTGACGGGCGATACCAGTAAAATTTTGCTTGGCACAGGGGCAATCATAATTAAGGATGGTCAATACACGGCTTATGGTCAAAAGCTAGCCGTTGATAATGGCAAAGTACTATTTTCAGGCGGAGCATTAGACAACCCGCAACTTGATGTTAAAGCGTTTAGAAAGGGCGATGATTTTACGGCGGGTCTTCAAGTACAAGGCGCGGCGAATAATCCACAAATCACGTTATTTTCGACACCTTCCATGAGTCAAGATAATATCCTTGCTTACATAGTATTAGGTCGACCTATCGGTGAAGCATCGGTAGCTGATGCCGCCTTACTTGCTTCTGCCGCAACGGGGCTAGGCATCAAGGGTGGCAATCAAATAGGTGACCGAATTGCGAGCACCTTTGGTCTCGATAGTGTTGGCATCAAAGGCGATGGTGGTGAAGATACCGCCTTACAAATAGGTAAGTATCTATCACCAAAATTATATTTGGGTTATGGCATTGGTATTTTTGAACCTGTGAGCACCGTTATTATGCGTTATAAATTGAGCAAAATTTGGAGCTTAAAAGCCGAATCAGGAATAGAGACTAGCGTTGACTTTTTATACACTCATGAACGGTAAAACGGATAGACATTACCATATGATATTGATAGCATAGCCCAGTGTTTTACTAGGTAATTCATTGAGTCATCATCACGATGACTTTCCTCCAATCCAATAATAGACTTTTAGGAGCCATTATGAGCGTATTAGTTACTAGCCCAGCCCCAGATTTTACCGCAACAGCAGTAATGCCTGACAACAGCATCAATGAAAATTTTTCATTGTCAGATTACAAAGGTAAATATATTGTTTTATTCTTTTACCCACTAGATTTTACTTTTGTATGCCCATCTGAAATTATTGCTCATCACCACCGTGTAGCTGAATTTGAAAAACGTGGTGTACAAGTGATTGGTGTTTCTATTGACTCACAATTCACTCATTTAGCATGGCGTAACACTGAAGTTAAAAACGGCGGTATTGGCAAAATTGATTTCCCACTTGTAGCTGATATTCAACACACAATCGTTGAAGCATACGGCATCAAACACCCAGCTGGTGTTGCATTACGCGGTTCATTCTTAATTGATAAAGACGGTATTGTTCGTCATCAAGTGGTTAACGATTTACCATTAGGCCGCGAAGTAGATGAAATGTTACGTTTAGTTGATGCTTTACAATTTACTGAAGAACATGGCGAAGTTTGCCCCGCAGGCTGGCAGAAAGGTGATGAAGGTATGAAACCTGATGCTGCTGGTGTTGCTGATTATCTAGCAAAAAATGCAGATAAACTATAGCCGTTAGCGTGTTATGAACAAAAAAAAGCCCCGATTTAGTCGGGGCTTTTTTTTACCTGCTATCAGCCAAAGGTTTATCGTTGTCTCTTAAACGCGATTTTTCTCTCTGATTTCAGCTAGTGTTTTACAATCAATGCATAAATTAGCCGTTGGGCGAGCTTCAAGGCGACGAAGGCCGATATCTGTGCCACAAGACTCACAAAAACCATAATCACCCTTATCCATATCTTCAAGTGATTGATTAATCTTTTTGATTAATCTACGTTCACGGTCACGCGTGCGAAGTTCTAGGGTAAATTCTTCTTCTTGAGTGGCGCGATCATTTGGATCTGGGAAGTTAGCAGCATCATCTTTCATGTGAGAAACGGTATTGTCGACTTCTTCCATCAACTCTCTTTTCCAGCCATTCAATATAGTCCGGAAATGCGTTACTTGTGAAGCACTCATATACTCTTCCCCAGCCTGTTCTTGATAGGGAGCAACTTGTGCACTTGTCGGCAATGATTCCATGTGAAAAACCTCATAACTTTAAAATTTAAGGGCGCATCTATACCAGATGAAACCTAGATGTGCAAAAGTTTGATATCATTCTCGCTTATTTTTACATAGGGAAAAGGGCGATGAAGCAATTAAAAACGGTTATTTTTGATGTTGATGGCACCTTGGCAGAAACTGAGCGTGATGGTCATAGGATTGCCTTCAACCGCGCATTCATTGACGCAGGTTTAGACTGGCAGTGGAATGAAGATTTATATGGAAAATTACTGGCTGTTACCGGTGGAAAAGAGCGCATTCGATATTTTTTAAATGACTTTCATTCTGACTTTATGTATGAGGGAAATATTGACGATCTTGTTGCTAATTTACATGCGGCTAAAACGAAACATTATGTCGCGTTATTAGAATCCAATGCCATTGCATTACGACCTGGTGTTGTTCGCTTGATTAATGAAATTCGTGAAGCAGGATTAGGTGTTGCCATCGCCACCACGACTACCCCAGAAAATGTAACCGCATTAATAAAAAGTACGTTAGGTGAACAGGCCTTAGCTTGGTTTGACTGTATTGCTGCTGGTGATATTGTGCCGGCAAAAAAACCAGCACCGGATATTTTTGATTATTGTTTGCAACAACTTGGTCTATCAGCAGATGAATGTTTAGTGTTTGAAGATTCGGCTAATGGCGTTCTTTCTTCTCGAGCTGCAAATATCCCTACTATTGTCACCCTCAATAATTATACTCAAGATGATGATTTCAGCGGCGCTATCAGTGTGTTTGACCACTTGGGTGAGCCCGACATGCCGTGTAGTGTGCTTTCCGGTCACGCCATTAACACGCACTACATTACTGTAGATGTATTAAAAGAATTACATGCTCAAAGCTGATAATCGTCGTATCACGGAGCGAGCACAGGCCATCACACCGTTTCATGTGATGGACATTTTGGCACAAGCTAAACGGCTGGAAGCGCAGGGTAAAGACATTATCCATATGGAAGTAGGCGAACCTGATTTTGATACGCCTCAGCCTATCATAGAAGCAGGTATAGCGGCATTAAAAGCAGGTAAAACGCATTATACACCCGCTTTGGGCCTGCCCGAATTACGAGAAGCCATCGCTGCTTGGTATGAAACTCGCTATCAGGTCAAGGTATCGGCTAATCGCATTGTGGTTACGCCAGGAGCTTCAGGTGCATTGTTATTAGTGATAGGGGCATTATTAGAGCAGGGTAAAAACGTTTTATTGGCTGATCCAGGCTATCCTTGCAATCGAAATTTTGCTCGTTTTGTTGAAGGCAAGGCAAAAGCTGTCAATGTTGATGCCAGCACTAATTATCAATTAACGGCAAAGCATATTGAACAGTATTGGGATGAACACACGGCACTGGCACTAGTTGCATCGCCCTCAAATCCCACGGGAACCGTGCTGAACCAACAACAATTAACATCACTATCAGATGCCGTTATGCTTAAGAATGGGCATTTAGTGGTCGATGAAATCTATCATGGGCTTACTTATGATGGTTATGATGCACCAACAGTGTTAGCGGTTAATCAAGATGCATTTGTGATTAACAGTTTTTCAAAATACTTTGGCATGACTGGATGGCGTTTGGGGTGGTTGGTTGTACCTGATGGCTATGAAGAGGTAATGGATCGTCTAGCACAGAATTTATTTCTGGCTGCCCCAACCGTATCGCAATATGCTGCGTTAGCGGCATTTAACAGTGAAACTATGGCTATATTGAATCAGCGCCGAGATACATTTGAACAACGACGAAATAGCTTATTACCTGCATTGCAATCTATTGGCCTAAAAGTTGACGCACCACCACAAGGTGCTTTTTATATCTATGCAGATTGTCAGCAAATTCTTACAGCTAAATACCCTAATAGTATGGCATTATCTAAACATTGGTTAGAAAAGGCAGGTGTTGCGGTAACGCCTGGTAATGATTTTGGTCATTATTTAGCTGAATCTCATATTAGATTTGCCTATACCGCCAATGAACAGCGACTAATACAAGCGATAGAACGGATAAAATATATCATTTAAGACGTCTTTTAAGGAACGCCTATGTCTCACACAAAGATTTATTACACGAAAACAGATGAAGCACCTGCATTAGCAACTTATTCTTTATTACCCATTATTAAAGTATTTACTGCTTCGGCTGATATTGATGTAGAAATTAGTGATATATCTTTAGCGAGTCGACTTCTTGCCCATTTTCCTAGTTATCTAACACCTGAACAACAAGTGACTGATACATTAGCTGAGCTAGGCGCATTAACCTTAAAACCTGAAGCTAATATTATTAAGCTTCCCAATATAAGCGCTTCCATTCCACAATTAAAGTCAGCCATTAAAGAACTTCAAGATAAGGGATTCAATTTACCTGAATACCCTGATTCTCCCGAAAATGAACAACAAAAATTAATAAAAACGACTTATGATAAAGTCAAAGGTAGCGCTGTTAACCCTGTGCTACGTGAAGGTAACTCTGATCGAAGAGCACCATTAGCCGTCAAAAACTATGTCCGTAAACACCCTCATTCTATGGGCGCGTGGCGTGGCGATTCAAAATCTCATGTGGCCAGCATGTCTGATCATGATTTTTATGGCAGCGAACGTTCAGTCACTCTTTCGCAGTCAACTAACGTCACTATTGAGCTGGAAGGTACAACAGGCAAACTTATCGTATTGAAAAAGGCTTTTCCGATTCTTGCTGGCGAAATTATTGATTCATCAGTAATGAGTAAAAATGCCTTGCGTGACTTTATTGAAACTGAAATTGGCCGCGCTAAAGAGGAAGGCGTGTTATTTTCTCTGCACTTAAAAGCAACCATGATGAAAGTGTCAGATCCTATTATCTTTGGTCACGTAGTTTCAGTGTTTTATAAAGCTGTTTTTGATAAACATGCTGCATTGTTTGAAAGGCTCGGTGTCGAAATTACTAATGGCTTAGGGGACGTTTATAATAAAATAAAAAGCTTACCTGCCGAAAAACAAGCTGAAATTGAGGCAGATATTCAAGCCGTATATGCTACACGCCCTGATATAGCCATGGTTGATTCAGATAAGGGCATCACAAATTTACATGTGCCATCTGATGTGATTGTAGATGCATCGATGCCAGCCATGATTCGTGCATCAGGCAAAATGTGGGATAAAAATGGCCAATTACAGGATACGAAAGCCATTATTCCGGATCGTTGTTATGCGGGTATCTATCAACAAACCATCGATTTTTGTAAAAAACACGGTGCTTTTGATCCAACCACTATGGGTAGCGTTCCCAATGTCGGTTTGATGGCCCAAAAGGCTGAAGAATACGGTTCACATGATAAAACATTTGAAATAGTGGCTGCGGGTACTGTGCGAGTAATCGATGAGAACCGTGAGATATTATTAGAACATAGGGTTGAAAAAGGTGATGTTTGGCGTATGTGTCAGACCAAAGATGCCCCTATTCAAGATTGGGTGAAATTAGCCGTTAACCGTGCTCGATTAACGGGAACACCTGCTGTATTTTGGTTAGATCCACACCGTGCCCACGATGCCCAAATTATTGCTAAAGTTGAACTTTATCTACCTCAGCATGATATTAATGGATTGGATATCAGAATTTTAACGCCTGAGAGTGCAATTGAATTTTCACTCGATCGTATCAAAAAAGGTGAAGATACTATCTCGGTAACAGGCAATGTGTTGCGTGATTATTTGACGGATTTATTTCCTATCCTCGAACTAGGCACCAGTGCAAAAATGTTGTCTATCGTGCCCTTAATGAATGGTGGTGGTTTATTCGAAACCGGCGCCGGCGGCTCAGCCCCCAAACATGTTCAACAGTTTGAAAAAGAAAATCACTTGCGTTGGGATTCACTTGGTGAGTTTTTAGCTTTAGCGGCATCATTAGAACATATGAGTAATACTACTGATAATATCAAAGCTCATGTCCTCGCTGAGACCTTGGATAAAGCCACCGGTGTATTTTTAGATAACAATAAATCACCATCACGCAAGGTCGGTGAATTGGACGTTCGAGGGAGTCATTTCTATTTAATGCTCTATTGGGCGCAAGCGCTCGCGGAACAAAATGACAATATCGAGCTCAAAAATCATTTTGAAATCTTGGCTAAAACCTTAACTGAAAATGAAGCACAAATTATAGCCGAGTTAAATGCCGTGCAAGGTCAAGATGTTGATCTTAATGGTTATTATGTTGCTGATGAGTTATTAGCATCACACGCCATGAGGCCAAGTCCAACTTTAAATACTAGTGTTAACAATTAGTTGTCACGTAGTTGTTCCAGATATAAGGCTGTTGCTCCGGCAACAGCGGCTGGGATAACTAAAAAGTTAATGAACGGAATGAGCGTTGCGCCCAAGGTCGCTAAACCAAAACCAATGGCTAAAGGGCGGTTTTGTTTTAATATCGCTCGTTGTTGTGGAAACTTAAGATTATGATTACCCATTGGATAGTCGTGATAATCCAATGCCAACATCCAGCTTGATAATAAGATCCACAAAATCGGCGTAATGATATTCACCACAGGGATCCATGACAAAATGAATAAAGGGATCATCCATAATAATACGTAAGCTAGTTTTCGAACTTCATTCCATAATAATGACGGAGTATCTTTAATCATTTGCTGCCATGGCATCGAAGAGGGTGGTTGGCCCGCTAATTTAGTTTCCACGGCTTCTGCTAACACACCGTTAAACGGTGCGGCTAAGAAGTTAGCGATGATCGAAAAACTAAAAAATACCAGCAAACTCAGCAAGACAGCAAATAAAGGCCAAATAAGCCACATAAGCCAACCTAGTAACCACTCAGGTATCCAGGTCGGCATCATGTTGGTGATCCATTGGTCGAACTTACTGATACCCAACCAAATAGCAAAACTAAATAAGATACTATTGATTGCCATAGGAATATACGCAAAGCGGCGTATACCTTTCTGATGGATCAAACTGAAACCTTGGAGTAGGTAACGCGCGCCTTTAAATAAATCTTGCATAAAAACTCTTAAGTGGATGATTGAGGATATGTGGGCATCGATATCGCTTTTTTAGCTAAACATGCCGAACCGAAAGCCGCCTCTATGTGTTCAGCGGCAATGAAAGGTACAAGTATATGTTGCTGACGGAGTGCTTGCCAAACTAGATTAATGGCACCACCGCCAACCGTTCTAATTGATTTGACGGGTGAAGCGCCAGCTTGTTGTAACTTTTGGTAAGCTTGTTGTTCAATGTTAGCGATGCCATTCAACAGACCGTGTAAGAAAGCCACATCACTGTGCGGGCGAGGTGATAACCTTGGTGCATACTCAGGGTCATTGATGGGAAAACGTTCACCTTTGCATAATAATGGATAATAATCTGGCACCTGATTGTTAAACGAGATTAAATCGCTAAGCTCTTGTAATTCTTTATTATTAAAGTATTTCCTCAATACGGCGCCCCCTGTATTTGATGCGCCACCTACTAACCATTTATCAGCAAGACGATGGCTATAAATACCTTGTTCAGGTAAAAATATCGGCGTATCGCTGATTAGCTTAACAACCAATGTTGAGCCTAATGAGGTCACGGCATCACCTAGTTTATTCGCACCAGTTGCAATCAAGGCTGCGATACTATCTGTTGTGCCGGCAACAATTTTGGGTGCGAATGTTAAGTTGAATTCTGTGCAGAGCTTTTCTGATAAAACACCAATAATGGTACTAGGCGGAACCACTTTGGGTAAAACAGCTCGATTCATTAATAAATCAAGCCAATCTGGCCAACAGCGATTAATCGGATCGTAACCCGTTTTTAATGCATTATTTTCATCACTTATGCCCAGCGGCGCACCAAGGTTGAAGTTAATCCAATCTGCTTGATGTAATAAATGAGGGTTTGGAGTGTGATCTAGAACATTATGCTGTTGCAAATAGACACATTTAGCTAAGCCACTAGTCGCACCATGCGCGCCAGACTCAGCAGGTGCAATATCAGCAATTAATTTAGCTTGTTCAACAGCGCGGGCATCGTTGTACATTAAGATTGGTGTTTGCGGATTACCTATCTCGTCAGTCATTAATACCGATCCGGATGTGGCATCGACTGCAATGGATTGAATTTTATAATGTTGTTGCTGAGATATACTGGAAATAAGCCGTAATAAAACATGTTTTACAGATTGCCACTGAATCACGGGGTCTTGTTCAGAAGAATGCTTATTTGAATGAGTGGCTTTAAATGCGAACTGAGTGCTTGCGATAATATTCGAATGTTCATCTATGGCGATTGCTCGACACCCAGAGGTGCCGAGATCAATGCCAATATAGGCGTTATTATCCATAACGCTCTGTTGGCCGGGGCGTAGCTTATGGAAGTTGAACAGGCGTTGGTGCGACCCAACCCGCTTTATGATGTTCAGCAACAACGGTTGTATAAACACCGCCACGAACATTAAAAATGCCGGTAACTCGCATAAAACGCGGATCACAAATCGCAACCAAATCATCTAAAATTTGATTAGTTACTTTTTCATGGAAGGCACCTTCGTTACGGTAAGACCATAGGTAAAGCTTGTAAGCCTTTAATTCTACACACTTTAAGTCAGGTACATAGTCAACTTTAATGGTAGCAAAATCAGGTTGTCCTGTTTTAGGACATAAACAAGTAAATTCTGGTGTTTCAATGTGAATGCTATAATCACGCTCCGGAACCGCGTTGTCGAAGGTTTCCAATTGTTTGCTTGCTTGTGTGGTCATGAAAATGCTCATCATAATTAAAAAACAATCATTATCCCTTAGTTGAAACAGAGGTTCCACAATAAGTGTTTGAAATCGTAATTTTAATATTGTTCCTATTGGCTGCTTTTATCGGCGTAACCTTGTATGCACGACATACTAGCCAGAAACGAACGTGGGATTTAGATCTTGATCATCTCGAGCCGGAAATTAATCTCGATAATGATTTCAATGACTATTTTGAACATGAGCTTGAACAACAATCTATCGGTGATATTGACAGCGAACCTGCGGTCAGTCTTTCTACTGCAGCTGAAAAGATAGTATCGGAACGTAAACCCGTATCGCCTTTACACGCTGGAGCCGCTAAACCGCAAGCTTCTCAGTCCTCAACAAAAACAGTGAAATCAACGATAGATTTTGTTGTCGATGATGATATAGACAGCATTGAAGAACCCATGCAATATCAAGCGGAACAGCATACGAGTCAATCTAGTTCGCCACTGGATCATGTAGCCCACGTAGAAAATGTCGAGCATATTGAATATGTTGAACCAACACCTATAGAAGAAAAACCGAAACCACCAAGAAAAGATAGTGATGATTTAGTCATCGCTTTAACTATTATGGCACCTGAAAACGAGCGGTTTGCTGGAAGGGCAGTGAAAGCGGCTTTAGAAAGCTCGAACCTACATTTTGGTGACTTGCAGGTTTATCATCGTTTTACTGCTGGCGCCCGTAAACAAAGTATATTTAGTGTGGCTAATATTCTCGATCCCGGTACTTTATTACCTGATAAGTTCACCAGCTTAACCACACCTGGCTTATTAATATTTGCTCGTTTACCTGGACCTGTAAATGGCTTAGCGATGTTTGACGACTTATTGGAAACGGCTCAATCTCTAACTGAAAAATTAGGCGGCACATTATCCGATGATGCGCGTCAGCCGATTAGTGAGTCACGATTAGAAGCTATGCGTAGTCGAATCTTTCATCTAAATTTTGCAATTCATAACGAAAATCATGACTATTCCAACTGAGATACAGCAGGAAGCTAGCGCATTACGTGACTTAATAAATAGATATAACCATCTATACTATGTTAATGATAATCCTGAAGTTACTGATAGTGAGTACGATCGTTTATTCAAACAACTTCAACTGTTAGAAACAAACTATCCGGAATTATTAACGGCCGACTCACCGACGCAACGGGTAGGGGGCAAAGCCCTCGCTAAGTTTAGTCAAATTAGCCATGCCTTACCCATGTTGTCACTGGATAATGTATTTGATGCTGAAGACTTACATGCCTTTGATCAACGGGTACGTGATCGTCTGAATACAACGAATGTTCAAACTTATGCCGCTGAGCCTAAGTTAGATGGTTTGGCCATCAGTATTCGCTATGAACAAGGCATATTGATACAAGCCGCGACTCGTGGTGATGGCACTGTTGGGGAAGATGTCACTGAAAATGTACGAACAATTCAATCCGTACCACTGAAATTAAGCGGTGATAATGTGCCGGAAGTTGTTGAAATACGTGGCGAAATTGTTATGCCTAAAGCGGGATTTGAGGCATTAAATAAGCAGCAAATTGCTGATAATAAAAAGCCCTTTGTAAATCCTCGTAATGCAGCTGCGGGGTCTTTACGACAATTAGATTCTAAAATTACCGCTCGTCGTCCCTTAGCGATGTATTGTTATGGTGTAGGCGAAATTCAAGGCATGGATTTACCCAAAACCCACCACGAAACCATGCAGCAGCTTGCACAATGGGGTTGTCAGATTTCGACAGAATTACAACAAGTAGCTGGTGTTGATGGCTGTTTAACTTATATTAAACAGCTAGGTGAAGAGCGTGATGGCTTGTCTTATGACATCGACGGTGTAGTGTTAAAGATTGACGATATCAGTTTGCAGCAACGGTTAGGTTTTGTCTCTCGGGCACCACGTTGGGCGATTGCTTATAAATTTCCTGCTCAACAGGAAATGACTATCGTCGACGATATTGAAATTCAAGTTGGCCGCACAGGTGCATTAACCCCAGTGGCACGTTTGCAACCAGTGTTTGTCGGCGGGGTGACCGTCAGTAATGCCACATTGCATAATCAAGATGAAATTGATCGTAAAGATGTCAGGGTAGGGGACACTGTTATTGTTCGGCGAGCGGGTGATGTTATCCCTGAAGTAGTACAAGTTGTCTTATCAAAACGTCCTGCTAATACGGTTAAATTTACGATTCCAACACAGTGTCCAATTTGCCAATCAGAAGTTGAACGTATTGAAGGCGAAGCCATTGCCCGTTGTAGTGGAGGGCTTTTTTGTCCTGCTCAACGTAAAGAAGCCATCAAACATTTTGCTTCTCGTAAAGCGATGGATATCGATGGCTTGGGAGATAAATTGGTTGAAGTGCTTGTTGATGAAGGCTTGATTAATGATGCAGCTGACCTCTTTCAATTAACAATAGAACAACTATCTGCATTAGAAAGAATGGGTGAAAAATCGGCTGCTAACTTAGTTGAATCATTAGAAAAAGCTAAACAAACAAAATTTGCCCGATTTCTATATTCCTTAGGTATTCGTGAAGTGGGTGAAGCGACAGCTCGATCACTCGCCAGTCATTTTTTGACTTTAGACGCTTTAGAAATAGCAGATGAACAAGCCTTGATAGAAATCGAAGATGTGGGGCCGATAGTGGCTCATCATGTGGTGACATTCTTTCATCAAGCGCATAACCGTGAAGTCATCGACCGTTTATTAGATGCAGGAATAGACTGGCCAGAAGAAAAAAAACAAGCTTCGGATTCTGTATTAAGTGGCAAAACCATTGTTCTTACTGGCACTTTAGAGCAATTATCACGTAGCGAAGCGAAAGAAAAACTGCTTGCTTTGGGTGCAAAAGTGGCCGGTAGTGTCTCTAAAAATACGGATTATGTGGTTGCTGGCCGTGATGCAGGCTCGAAATTAAACAAGGCCGAAAGCTTAGGAATCAACGTAGTTGATGAAACAACCTTAATAAACTGGTTAAATTAGGAAATAAACAATGACAGCACCAGAAAAGAATACAGCACTGGTTGAAGCCATTAAAAAAGTTGCAACCGGCCAACATCTCAGCAAAGATCTATCACTTGAAGAAGCTAATTCAGCAATGTTAGAAATATTATCTGGCAATGCCGATCCTGTACAAGCGGCAATTTTCTTCATCGCCTTACGTATGAAAACAGAAACAAATGATGAAAACTTAGGTATTTTGCTGGCACTACAGTCATACACCGAACAATGCCAAGCTGATGTTGATAATCTACTAATTTTATCCGAACCCTATAATGGATATAATCGACATTGCCCTGTTACCGCCTTTTTACCTGCCGTTTTAGCCGCATCGGGATTACCTGCGGTATCGCAAGGCGTAAAAGAAATGGGGCCAAAATTTGGTGTGACCCACTCTCAAGTATTGGCAGAAGCGGGCATGAATGTCGATCTTTCAGTTCCAGATGCAACTACGCGAGTGAATAATCCTGATCTAGGCTGGGCTTATATTGACCAACAACATGCCACACCAGCCTTATACGCCTTAGAAGATTTACGCACGAAAATGATCAAACGACCCAGTCTGGCGGCATTAGAAAAGTTAATCATGCCGATTAAGGCTAAAGGTCATACTCACCTGCAAATAGGCTTTGTTCATAAAGCTTACCCAAACGTTTTAGCATGGTTAGCACAACAAGTTGGTTTCCATTCAGCCTTAGTTATCAGAGGTTTAGAAGGAGGGGTGTTACCCACCTTACGAGAACCAGCTAATTGTTTCCGGGCATGGGCAGACAATATAGAAACTTGCGTTATGGATCCTACAGATTACGGTATTGACCAAACAACTCGGGGTGTTTTACCTGAGTTAGATCAGACAGTTACTGCAAAACATACCGTCGAATTAGGTTTAGATGCATTATCCGGCAAAGCAGGCCCAGCATTTGATAGCTTAGTGTATGGTGCTGCAATGACATTATGGCACTGTGGTCTACAAGCATCACCGATACAAGCTGCCGACCATGTACGGCAAGTTATTAAATCAGGACAAGCTAAAGCTTGTTTTGAACGAGGCTTAAAATAATGGTTTTTCAGCAAGAGCTGGTATTTTCAACAATGCCACGCAGTACCACCAATATTACAGCTGAAATTCAAAATATGGTTGCTCAATCTGGTATCAAGCTTGGAACTTGCCATATCTTTGTACAACATACCAGTGCATCTATTATGTTATGTGAAAATGCAGATCCTGATGTTCGACGTGATCTTGAAACCTATATGCAACATATTGTGCCTGACGGTGATCCCATGTTTTTACATCAAGATGAAGGCCCAGATGATATGAGTGCACATATCAGAACCGTCTTAACTAATCCTGATTTAACCGTACCGGTTAGTGCTGGCCAATGTAGTTTGGGTATCTGGCAAGGCATTTATTTGTGGGAACATCGTACCCATAAATATAATAGAAGAGTAATTATCACCATTCAAGGTGAATAAGTAGTAGTCAAACTAAAATCCAGTAATACCGATTATCAAACTGAGTGTGAGCATTTACATTAAATTATACTATTTAACATAATATACATTATGCGAACCTATGGTTTGTGAAATTACACAACTAAAACTGACGTAAATATGAGTTCTCATAATTTACGTTATGTTAAGTTGGGAATTATTGATATGAGATCCGTATCATAGGAGTAGAAACTATCCGGCACCTATTTTGGCATCAATATAGAAAGCTCAGAATTTGAAATCTGAGTAAATTTGTCTGTAACTATCCTGCAGAATTTAAATTTGAATGTTTGAATGTTTGAATTATTTGGATTACTTATTAATTTATAGCTGCTGGCCAACGCTCAGATCTCAGATAATGCTTCAGCGTGTTTGAGAACTTTATTTTTTATGTAGATTTTTTTTCGGTAAACACTATGGGAAAAGTATGAACTATTGTTGATGGATGTTAAAACGGTTTTATTTTACATATATGAAATATATTTTGATGTGCCGATTATTTACGTTGACTGTTTCATTGGCTAGGCTCACAATCTGTGAACTTAATTGCGAATCGGTTCATGGAACATTATTCAACACAGCAGCTTGATCAGCCCCCTGCCTCTTTCTGGCAGCTGTGTGTATTACTGTTATTGCTAAATAGTCTGGCCTTTACTGGCTGGATAGATTTGCGCGAGGTGAAAACTTCTGGCAAATCAGGCTTTATCGCTGAGTTTAACCAGGTTACCTTAGCGAATCTTCGCGATAATTACCGTTCATTACTGGATATTAAAAATCTCACTGAACCTAAAAGCAGTGATGGTGATTCAGAACAGCATTGGCTCGTTTATTCTGACATTTTAAATTTTAATTTCGCAGCATTAATAAATGTTGTGAATCTGCATTATTTGACGTTCTTCATCATGGAGGACATCAAATATCATCTACACCCTACTCGCGCGCCTCCTCACCAATAATCCCCTCTTCTTAAACCTTTATTTGTTTAACAACGAAGTTATCTTCGAGGATTATTTATGCGTTCATTCTTTTCGCGAGCTGTGCTATTCAGCTTGATTATTACTTTTGGGCTACTTAGTGCATTGCCTAATGTATTACCCACTTCGGCAACCCAATGTTTGCCTAGCTGGTTTACTAACAATACCTTTGCTTTAGGTCTCGATTTGAGTGGTGGTTCTCACTTGCTGATGCAAGTGGATACCGATGACTTACAACTGAACGATCACCAGCAATTAGCTGAACAGATCACTGATGCCTTACGTGATGCACGAATCTTTATTCAACCTATTTCTGTTACAAAAAATAACATCGTTATCACCCCAAAAGATCGCAATAAGTTAGGTGATATCAAACAACTTACTCGCTTATTGATTAAAGACCCAAAAGGCGGATTAGCATTATTTTCATTAGAAGATGAAACTAAACTACTGACGATTACACCGACCAAATCGCATAGTGAAAAACTAACTAAAGATGCTGTTGAAAATAGTTTAAAGGTGGTACGGCAACGACTTAATGAAAGCGGTTTAGTTGACCCAACCATTACCAAACAAGGTAATGATGGCATTCTGGTGCAATTACCTGGTGTGGAAGATCCTAGCTCTATCCTTACTCTACTTGGCACCACGGCTAAAATGACGTTTCATTGGGTAGCAAATAATAAATCTTCAAACGTTATCCTTACTCAAGGAGTTAATGAGGAAGAAACCTATTCATTGGAAGAACGCGTGGCTCTCGAAGGGAAACACATAAAAGATTCCAATCTAGTATTTAGTCACGATAATGGCCAACCCGTCGTTAGTTTTGTACTTGATAAAGAAGGTACTAGACGATTTGGCGAAATGACTAAAAATAATATTAATCGCCAATTGGCGATTGTACTGGATGACAAAGTAATTACTGCCCCCGTCATTCGTAGTGTAATTGACGGCGGTCGTGGCGAAATTAGCGGTTCATTTACCGTCGCTGAAGCCAATGAACTAACCTTATTTCTGCGTGCTGGTGCATTACCTGCGCCTTTAAATGTAATTGAAGAACGTACCGTTGGCCCTGATTTAGGCAGTGATTCTATTTCGATGGGTATCACTACTGGGGTTATCGGTGCAATCTTAGTATTAACCTTTATGTTGTTGATTTATGGCAGCTGGGGATTAATTGCCAGCTTAAGTTTGAGTATCAATATTGGTTTGATTTTTGGCGTATTAAGTTTGTTAGGTGCGACGCTAACGCTGCCTGGTATTGCTGGGATAATTCTGAGTATCGGTATGGCGGTTGATGCCAATATTTTGATCAATGAACGTATTCGCGAAGAAACTCGACACGGTAAACGTGCTTTTGCTGCACTTGATGCCGGATTCAACAGAGCTTACAGCACCATTCTAGACTCGAATATCACCTCATTAATTGCCATCAGTTTGTTGTTTATGTTTGGTAGTGGCCCAGTACGTGGTTTTGCAGTTGCCATGGCTATTGGTTTGCTGACCTCGATGTTTACCTCTATTTCATTTACACGTCTGTTGATGGAATGGCGTATAAAGCAGATGCCAAAACAAGCTTTACTGAATATCTCAGGCATTAAAGCCTTAGATCGCATCAGTAATAGCAAAATTGATTTTATGCGTGGTCGTTTTATCGGTATTACTGCTTCTGCTATTTTATCACTGGCCTCGATTGGTTTGTTTTTTCAACCAGGTTTGAAATACGGCATCGACTTTAGTGGTGGTAGTGTGATGGAAGTTCAAGCACCGAATACAGATGTGCAACAGGTTCGTCAAACTTTGCAAGATAAAGGGTTTGGGCAAGCTTCCATTCAAGAATTCGGTGATAATGACTATTATCTTATTCGTCTACCAATGGAATCTGCTAAGCAAGTTACAAGTGGTAAACCCCTTGAAAACATCAAAAAGGCCGTCCAAGAATTATCTCCAGGCGCCAGTTTTCCACGTGTTGAAATGGTTGGCCCAAAAGTCAGTGGTGATTTTCGTGATGCGACTATCTTAGCGATTGTTTTTGCTGGGTTTGGCATGCTGGCGTATTTATGGGTACGGTTTGAATATCATTTTGCTTTAGCCGCCACATTAACTATCGCTTTGGATTTAACTAAAACCATCGGCTTTTTTGTGCTGACTGGTGTGGAATTTAACTTAACTGCCGTAGCAGCACTATTGGCGTTAATAGGTTATTCAGTGAATGACAAAGTAGTCGTGTTTGACCGAGTTCGTGAAAATCTGCGACTAACGCCTGATAAACCTATGTTGGAATTGCTAAATGAAAGTATTACTTCAACGTTAACCAGAACTGTATTTACCTCGGCTACCACACTCCTGGCATTGATTCCAATGGCCGTCGCTGGAGGCAGTGCTATGGCTAGCTTTGCTTTGCCGATGTTATTTGGCATCGTGATTGGCACCAGTTCATCAGTATTTATTGCTGCGCCGATTGTGTTTTGGATGGGGCAACATCGCGTGCGTAAAGGGCTTTCACAATTACGTCCAACTGCAGAAGAGATGCAAAAGAAACTGGATGCCATTATGTAAATGGGGTTAGATTTACAGTATAAGTGATTAATAAATAAGGTCTAATGCTGATATATTTAGTATTAGACCTTTATCTGATGCAAAGAATACCCCGCTAAAGCACCTTCTCGATTCGTAATAAGTTTTGGTATTGCTATTCAAAGCTTTCTGGCCAGCCATGCCCAATGACGTAAGCTTCAAGATTTTCTGGTCTATAGCTGGGATCGTTATCCCAACGCTTTTTAACGGATTCGTGAATCAGGATTGTTCCCATTCCATGATCTATTGGGCGGAGGTACTTCTTTCTTAATCTGTAAAATGAACGTCTCGATTTGTTCAGCTTTGGCTGAGAGCCTGAGTCGGATACCGAAATCCAATACGGCTCAAAACCCAGACCAAAACCAGAAGCCTCTTCCGCCATCCAATGCATTGGAGCATTAGATGCAACCAAACCATTTTTGTCCGGTTTATAACCACCTCCGACATCGGCATGAACACCAGAAAACCATGTCTGTTTAATATCGATTCTAGATCTTGGCACCCATATAGTTGGAAGAAAGTCGGATCTTAGTTCATCAATCGCCAAAGCATGACGTGCGATCTCGACATTTCTCCCAAGCTTGGTGTCATAAAATTCATCTTTGTCATCAAATATACCTAAAAATGAAATGGGGATCCCCATTGCACCAACAGTATCCCAAACACCGACAAATTTTATTTTTTTACTTTCATAAGCGAAGGCGGACCTAAAATCAATAGCGTTTTGACCGTCTGGCTTATTGCCCTTCCCAGATTTTTTATAGAGATTAAATGCTTCTTGAACCCTATTGGCATGAGGACGTTTTAAGATCCCACAATTATTTATCAGGCCACACAAAGATCTAACGGTATAGGCACCTCGACTAAATCCAAATAAAAATATTTCGTCTCCATCCGAGTAATTTTGAATAATATATCTGTATCCGTCCATAATGTTCTTATGGAGCCCATGTCCAGTTATTCCTCCTCCTACAGAATCGTAATAGGACCCCACTCCCCAATCGTAAAACACCTGTTGTTCAACGTTATCATCGCTTACCGGTTGAATCGAACGAGCGAACTTCAATACATTAGTAGGAATGTCATTTTTAAGATCTACCTCCGGACCATTCCAAGTACCATCTGCACATACAACTATTCTTTTCGCCATCTAAGCCTCCTAAGTTTTCACCTCAAAGCGACTAACGCGTTTTTAACGGGGGTAATAATTCTCTTATTTTTGTACCTATACGGACTATAATTTCGATCGGACTTGTATGTCAATTTAGATAAGAATCAACGATGTAACTTACTCTCAGTAATGATGATTTAGACTTTGCTTTCTTTTAGCACTATCAATTCATTACCAAGCGCTATCCATTCATCATTAGCTTGATATATTTTTAGCCAAGCGGGCAGATCTTCAGCAGGCATCGGTCGTGAAATACCATAACCTTGTGCAAGCTCGCAGCCCATCTTCAGCAGCATCAGGCCGTGATCGGAAGTTTCAACACCTTCAGCAATAATTTGACGATTAAAAGCATTTGCCAACCCTATTACACCCTTAATAATTGCATAGTCATCTGGATCGCTCAGCATATCTCG